>VOFH01003971.1_pt1 | contig 12595 bp, 15 predicted proteins | sample 5384091 | NCBI WGS metagenome assembly VOFH01 (sample SAMN12384727, study PRJNA508395) | human gut metagenome | isolation source: healthy gut G | host: Homo sapiens
AGAGAATTCTCCACTTTCTGCACCAGGTCTTCAGTAGAAATAGTCACATTTTCCACAACATTGGCCACAGAATCTTTAGCGCTGGAAATAGCGTCTTTTGCCCAGTCGAAAATGTTTGAGACAGATCCGGAGTTATTGTTTTCCTTCTCCTGCACGTTACCTGTAACAGTTCCAGGAACTTCTGTTGTTCCGATTCCGGTTGTTTCCGTCGCATTAGTGTCATCCACCACGCCACTGTTTTCCAATATATTCTGTGTGCTCTTGGCATCCTCAATAGTTGCTTCGATCTGGGCCTGATAGGTATCACCGATGAGGTCGGAGATCTTCACACTGGCGGGAACCACGAGCGAGATTGCCAAACCGAACACCGCCAGTTTTGCTGCCAGTTTTCTCACGGTGGTATTTGCAAAGATCAGGTTAAATATCCACAATCCACAGGCAATCGGAATCAGGTAGGTAAATGCCACATAGCCGGTAATCGTCACAAGATATTTTTCCAGATAAATGGCGCAGAGAACCACCAGCAGATACCCGCTGACATCCGCCATTTTCTCCGCAATGGGCGTTGCCGTGTCTCCCGGAAGCAATGTGATCAGCGCCGAAGTCACCGTGGATGCCGCCGTCAGCTCCATGACAGTCTGTTTTTTCTCATCCAGAGAGGCTATGGTTTTCTGGTGATTTTCCGGGGCGGAGGCGTATTTTCCGATAACGGTTATGGATAGAATAGCGACCAACAGCAAAATCACTGCCGTAATGCATTTTTGTTTGTTAAAGTTCATGTGATTACCTTCTTTCCTTCTCGATTTCGATATTATTTCCCACAAATACCCTGCCATTACATTTTTCAGGACGTAATATGAACTATACGCTACACTTTTCAGGACGTAATCCAATGTTATCTTACACTTTTCAGGACATAACTTCTATTTTAGGATGACGTTACTTCAAAAATCTCCGTAACATCTTCTCTTTCATCTCATCATACCTCTGGTACCGTATCGGCAGATCCATCCATGTCTTTTTATCCACAATACTTCTATAATGGCTGAAAGTCTCGAATCCGGCGCGTCCATGGTAGCCGCCCATGCCGCTCTCGCCCACGCCGCCGAAGGGCATGGCGCTGGTGGCCAGGTGGATGATGGTGTCGTTGATGCAGCCTCCGCCAAAATGGCAATAGTTCAGGATCCGCCTCTGGGCTTTTTGTCTTCGCTGAAAAAACACAGAGCCAGAGGATGTGGATGTTCCTCCACACAGCGGATTGCCCAATCCACAAAGTCTCCCGTGGCTGCATGCGTCCCGGAAGCATCCCTGCAAAAATCATTTTGTGCAACACCTTTCTCTGCATCATGTGCATTATACGTCAGCACCGGCAGGATCGGTCCGAAGATTTCCTCTCCCATCACGGCATCTTCCCAGGTCACATCCGTCATCACTGTGGGAGCAATCCGCAAAGTCTTTTCGTCATACTGCCCGCCGCAGACGGTCTTTTCCGCATCCATCAGCCCCAGCAGTCTGTGAAAATGCTTTTCGTTGATGATTTTTCCATAATCCGGATTCTGCAGGGGATCTGCACCAAACTGTCTCGAGATCTCCGCCCGGATAGCTTCCACCAATCGGTCGCGGATCCTAACATCACACAACACATAATCTGGTGCCACACAGGTCTGCCCGCAGTTTAGATATTTTCCGAATACGATCCTCCTCGCCGCCAACGGAAGCTTCGCCGTAGCATCCACGATGCAGGGACTTTTCCCGCCCAGCTCCAGCGTCACCGGGGTCAAATATTCCGCAGCGCTTCTAAGCACCTCCCGTCCGACAGTCTTTCCGCCGGTGAAAAAGATCATGTCAAAACGCTGCTGTAATAATGCCTGATTCTCCGTTCTGCCGCCGGTGATCACAGCCACGTATTCTATCGGAAAACATTCTTCCAGAATATTTTCAGCACAGCTGCCGTTGCCGGAGCATAGGCACTGGGTTTTACCACCGCAGTATTCCCGGCTGCTATGGCATCGATCAGCGGATCGAGTGTCAGTAACACCGGGTAATTCCATGGACTCATGATCAGCACGGTGCCATAGGGTGACGGAGACCGAAAGCTTATCGCCGCGAACTGCGATAACGGTGTCTGCACTCTCTTTTCCCGCATCAGCCCCCACAGGTGCTTCTGCATCCAGGTAAGCTCGACAGCGTCAGCCCAATCTCACACATATAGCTTTCCATCCGGCTCTTCCCAAGATCCTGTTGCAGTGCATCGTTCAATTCTGTTTCATGGCACTGCAGGGATGCCTTTAACTTTCCCAGCTGTTTTGCCCGGAATTCCCGGGAAAGCGTAGCTCCTGTAGCAAAATATTCTCTTTGTCTGCGTAATATCGTTCGGATCTCCTGCTCTGTCATAGATGCCTCCTGCTTCTATTCTTTATACTGCCATAACTATTCACAAAACCACCTCTGAATAATTACATACTACCCAATTTTGAGTCTCGGTGCAACCGCTTCCCTGCTCATCCTATACACAAAAACGGCAGAGTTCTCACCCCACCGTCGTTTGTCTCTTCCTATCTTGATCTCATTTCTCCTATTTCCACGCAAAATTTACCATTCCGTACACATAGATGAACAGCACTGCCGCCGGCACAAAATACTTGAACACCGGCTTCATCCAATGCTGCACTTTCAATCCTTTTCCCTCGTTGGCTTCCTCCAGGAATTTGTCCCAGCCCCAGCCGACCTTATAACAACAAAATACTGCCAGCAGGATAGAACCTATAGGCATGATGTTATTCGACACCAGGAAATCCCAGAAATCGAGCCAGGTCGTCCCCGCTGCAAACGGCTGAAAATGGATCACGCTGAAGCCCAACGCCGTTGTCAATGCCAACAGAAACGTTCCCACACCGCAGACGATACATCCTACCGGTCTGGACCATCCGGTCAGTTCCCGACCATGGCCAGAATATTTTCACATACACCTAACACTGTGGACATGGCTGCAAACACCATGAACAGGAAAAATAAGGTTCCCCACCATCTGCCGCCTGCCATGTTGTTAAATACTGTCGCCATAGTATCGAACAGAAGGCTGGGGCCCGCTGTCACTTCCACATCATAAGTGAAGCATGCCGGAAATATAATGATACCGGCAATCACTGCCACCAGTGTATCCAGGATAATAATATGGATAGACTCCCCCATGAGAGAACGGTCCTTGCCGATATAACTTCCGAAGATCGCCATACCGCCCATTCCCACGGACAAGGTGAAAAATGCCTGATTCATGGCGCCCACCACCACAGAACCGGTGATTTTGGAAAAATGAGGAATCAGATAGAAGCTCAATCCCTCTCCTGCTCCCGGAAGTGTAAAGCTGTGTACCGCCAGCACCAGCATCAGTACGATCAATGCTGACATCATATATTTGGTAATACGCTCCAGCCCACCCTGCAGATGGAAGCTTAAAATGACAAAAGCGATCAGCAAGGTGAACAACAGATATGTCACATTCACCGAGGGCGTCGTGATCATTTTTCAAAACCGAAATCCTGATTCTGCCCTGTCAGAAATTTTACAAAATAATAGAGGATCCATCCGGACACCACCGCATAGAAAGCGATCAGCGCAATGTTTCCGATGAGACAGACGATGCCCCACAGATTCCATTTGCCCCTGCCGCCGGATAATTTCCGATACATATAAAGTGGACTCGTCTGCGCCGCACGCCCCACGGAGAATTCCATGATCATGGTGGGCAGGCCCAGCACGATCAGGCAGATCACGTAGATCAGCATGAAGCTTCCGCCACCGTTCTGCCCGCACATCCACGGGAATTTCCACACATTTCCGCAGCCGATGGCACACCCCGCCGACAGCATGATAAATCCCAAACGACTCCCCAGTCTTTCTCTGTTTTCCATACCCATGATCCTTCCCAAAACTACTTATTCTAAACATGGGATACGACATATATTTTTGCTGTTTTCCCATATTTCCGCCATCTTTTCACATTGACAGCCTTTTTTTTTCATTATATAATTTTCATAAATATTTGAAAAACAAATTATTTTTATCATATTGATCGAATAATTCAATCGAGAAGGTGCAATTATTTTATGGATGTCAAAAATCTGGAAACCTTTGTTATGGTGAACGAACTGAAGAGCTTTACACTGGCGGCACAGCGCCTGGGCTACACCCAGTCCACCGTGTCTTTTCAGATCAAACAGCTGGAAAAAGAGTTGTCGATCCCACTGTTCGAGCGCATCGGTCATACCGTAACCCTGACCAACGAAGGGGAGAAGCTGTTACCCCTGGCCCAGCAGATTCTGCGGCTTGCTGCGGAAGCCACCCACATCAGCGGTAATACCGCCCCGGAGGGTCTGGTGCGGATCGCCATTGCAGAGTCCCTGGCCAGCTGGGAATTTCACAGCCGTTTTAAGGATTTTCATGAAAATATCCGGGCATCCGCCTGAAGATCATTGCTACCAGTACTGACTAAATGTTCCAGATGCTGGGGCAGAATCAAGTGGACATTGTATACACGCTGGACCGCCGTATTTTTAATCACAATTATGTGACCGCTTTCGAAGCTCCAGTGGATATTCATTTTGTCACCGGTGCCGGTCACCCCTTAGCCGGACAGACTCAGATCACCCTGGAACAGATTTTGGAATATCCGCTGATCCTGACAGAGAAAAACATGAGTTACCGGGCTGCTCTGGATGATCTGCTCTCCCAAAACGGTAAGGAGACAATGCCCATCATGGAGGTGGGCGATACCCAGCTGATCCGCAATCTTCTGTGTCAGGGTCTCGGTATCTCCTATCTGCCGGAGTTCGTTGTCGCGGACGATCTGGCAAAGGGAAATCTCGTCAGTCTCCCCATGACGGAGATTCAGCCGGATATCTGGCGGCAGCTTTTATATCATAGGAACAAATGGATCTCTCCGGAACTGAAATGTGTAATAAAATACCTGCAGGAGGAATAATCCCCTGCAGGTTTTCTATTATATATGAATGTCGGGGGCAAAAGCCCCACCTTTAATTCCTACGAATTGTTTCGTGCTGCGCACTCCCACACTTCTATCCAATATTCTCTTATCAAGGAATTTTCATCCCAGAAGCATTCCGATTCCATGTACCAAAAAAGGCTGCCACCCATGCCACAAAACACTGCCAGAGTACCACGGCAATGGCCCATTTTCCACCCAGTTCTCTGCGGACAGAAGCGATGGCTGCCACGCAGGGCGTATACAGCAGACTGAATACCAGTAATGTAGCGGCTGCCAACGGGGTAAGTACCGTGGCAATGCTGCTGCCGAACAATACTTCCAGGGTTGCTACCACACTTTCTTTTGCCATGAATCCACTGATCAGAGAGGTACAGATCCGCCAGTCTCCCAATCCCAGCGGCCGGAACACCGGAACCAACAGACCTGATAGCATTGCCAGCATACTGTTGGCTGAATTCTCTACCAGATTCAGTTTCAGATCAAAACTCTGTAAAAACCATACTACAATCGTTGCAATGAAGATCACAGTAAATGCCTTCTGTAAAAAATCTTTCGCCTTTTCCCACAACAACTGTCCTACATTTTTCGCTCCGGGCAGACGGTAGTTCGGCAGTTCCATTACAGAACGGCACCGGTTCTCCTGGAACAACGTGCCCCGATATAAAAATGCTACCAGAATTCCCATAAGGATACCAAACAGATACAATGCTGACATGATCAGTCCACCCTTTCCCGGGAAAAATACGCTCACAAAGAAGGAATAAATTGGCAGTTTCGCAGAACAGCTCATAAACGGAGTGAGCAAAATCGTCATTTTACGATCTCTCACTGGTCAGCGTCCGCGTCGCCATGACTGCCGGAACCGTACAGCCGAAACCAATCAGCATGGGTACGATGCTTCGTCCGGACAGACCGATCTTTCGAAGCAACTTATCCATCACGAATGCCACACGGGCGATATAACCGCTGTCTTCCATAAGTGAAAGGAAAAAAACAAGGTCACCACAATAGGCAGGAAACTCAATACGCTGCCCACCCCGGTAAAAATACCGTCGATCACAAGACTTTGTACTGCACTGTTGACATGGGCCGCTGTCATGGCTGCATCCGCAAGTTCTGTCAGTCTGCCGATTCCCAGTTCCAAAAGCCCTTGCAGCCAGGCTCCGATCACATTAAATGTCAAATAAAACACCAATATCATGATCACAATAAAACAAGGGATTGCCGTATATTTTCCGGTAAGGATCCGATCGATCTTCTCACTGCGGATCCGTTCTTTGCTTTCCTTCGGCTTTACTACCGTCTGTTCACATAATCTCTCGATAAAATCAAACCGCATGTCCGCGATAGCCGCACTCCGGTCCACACCACGCTCTGTCTCCATCTGGCAGACAATATGCTCCAGCATTTCTTTTCATTTTCATCCAGCTGTAGCTTCTCCAGAATCAGATGATCTCCTTCAATGGCTTTGTTGCCTGCAAACCGCAGGGGCAGCTTTGCAGTCTCCGCATGATCCTCGATCAGATGCCCCACCGCATGGATGCAGCGGTGTACGGAACCATCATGATCGTTTTTATCGCAGAAATCCTGCCGCAGCGGCCGTTCCTGATATTTTGCGACATGGACTGCATGGCGGATCAGTTCGTCCACACCTTCGTTTTTCGCAGCAGAAATGGGGATTACGGGTACTCCCAGGAATGCCTCCATGGCATTCACATCGATGGAACCGTGATTACCGGTGACTTCATCCATCATGTTCAGGGCTACGACCATGGGAATGTTCATTGCCAACAACTGCATGGTCAGATACAGATTACGCTCGATATTCGTCGCATCCACGATATTAATGATAGCTCTGGGTTTCTCATACAGGATAAAATTACGGGATACGATCTCTTCACTGCTGTAAGGGGACATGGAATAAATACCGGGCAGGTCTGTCACCAAAGTATCCGGATACCCTTTGATGGAACCGTCCTTACGGTCTACGGTAACTCCGGGGAAATTTCCCACATGCTGATTCGAGCCGGTGAGCTGATTGAACAGTGTAGTCTTGCCGCAGTTCTGATTTCCCGCCAGGGCGAACGTTAATGTCGTTCCCTCCGGCAGAGGATTCTCGTCTTTTTTTCGAATGGTATTTTCCATCCTCACCTAATCCCGGGTGCTCCGCATCCGTCACCCGGTCCAGCCCTTTATGTTCTCTTGTTCTCTTCGATATAGGTGCGATCTCGATCTGATCCGCTTCCGCCAAACGCAACGTTAGTTCATAGCCGTGCACCTGCAATTCCATGGGGTCACCCATCGGAGCCAGCTTTACCACCGTCACCTCCGCTCCCGGGATCATACCCATATCCAGGAAATGCTGTCTGAGTTCTCCGGAACCACCGACGGTTTCGATCACGGCGCTTTTACCGATTTCCAATTCTTTCAGTGCATAACACTTCTGTATCCTTTCGTATCTCAACATTTTAATGTTCTGTGTTGTAACAGAAGTATTATAGCGCATTTGGTATTGAAAATCAGTATCAATTTGTTTTTTATTTCCATATTTTTTTTAAAAATGGAACAAAAATGTAGAAAAAATTGATGAAAGCAGTTACAATTAAAATAGTATCAATAGAAAAGGGAGGGAACTTATGAATATGAAAGAAAATAATAAATATCGTTATACGAATACTTCGGAACGCAATATCAGAATGAACCGGTTCTATATTATCGCTTCTTCGCTTTTGGCGATCGTGTTCCTGTTTTATCTGTGGTTGAAACTGGTAATTCACAACATTGCGCCCATTGTTACATACGCAAATACCATTCTGATCGCCGTTTTCTGTGTGGTAAATGTCGTGACACACCTTCGAAATAAGGCGACACGACTATTAAAAGTCTTCACTACCATCGAGATCGGCATTGAGTATCTGTTGGTTGGTTTACAGACAGATGCAAGTTTCATTCACTATGCGCTGATCGCCATTTTCATATTACAGATTCCTTATTATGAGAAAAAATCTCTGAAGAAAACCGCTTTGGGATTATTCGTGCTCTACCTGATCGTCATGATCGTTCAGGCTGCGAAGGGAATCTACGGTCAGGATGTGAATGCCGTCTGCTCTACCCTGCTGGTATTTCTGATTGGAATCATTATTTTGGAAACCGGTAAGATCACAATACTTTTTAATAATGACGCCATCGGTTCTTCCCGGGAAGAACATAACCATGTAAAAGAAGTACTGGATAATATTCTGGACGTATCCCAGACCGTACATCAGGAGACCACCAAAACCACAGATCTCATGAACCAGCTGGTACAGACGACGGAATCCGTTGCCAACAGCATGCAGGAGATCTCCGATGCCACCAATATGACTGCCACCAGCATCGAAGAGCAGAGTCAGATGACCGGTACGATTCAGAATGCTATCGAGCAGACCAGTCATATCTCCGAGCAGATGGTGCAGATCGCCCAAGATTCTAACGAAAGCATCCGTAAGAACATGGCTGCTATGGAATCCTTAAAACAGCAGTCCGCCATGATCAAGGATACCAACCATTCCGTCACCGATGCCATGGCAAAATTACAGGAAAAGACAAAAGAGGTGGAAACTATCGCCGGAAGCATCATGGCAATCTCCGGTCAGACCAATCTTCGGGCATTGAACGCTTCCATCGAAAGTGCCCGTGCCGGAGAGGCCGGACGCGGTTTCGCCGTTGTTGCCCAGCAAATCCGGCAGTTGGCAGAACAGACCAAGAGCTTTACCGAAGAGATTACGAAGATCACCGATGAGCTAAATGCCAATGCCAACACGGTAGTCAACACGATCAGCGGCTCCATCGAAGGCTACCGAACAGCAGGGCGAAAAGATCCTGGCTGCTTCCGAGACTTTCGAACAGCTGAACAAAAATATGGAAGCACTGGCTTCCCAGGTAGAAGAAGTAAATCACCACATTCTGGGCTTGTCAGAATCCAATAATAAGATTATGGAAAACATCTCCCATCTGTCCGCTGTAACCGAAGAAGTTACCGCCAATGCCGAGCAGGTGCACACCATGAGCCAGAACAACCTGGATTGCGCAGAACAAGTAAAAACGGCGGTAGAACATATCCGCTCTACCACCGATGAGATGGAGACGCAGGAGGGTTAGACCTCCTGCGTTCTTTGATCTTACTATTTCAATTTCAAACCGTCTTTAAAAGCATTTCCTACTTTATCTCCCATTGCAAGATAAGTATTATTCACAGGATCATAGCTGATTGGCTTCAATTTCTTCGGATCGATCTTGCCATCCGTCAGGATGCTTTCGTCCGCATTGACGTTGACGATATCGCCCACCAGAATGCCGTCTTCAAAACTTTTCACCTTACATTCCAGCGCCATAGGAAGTTCATCGATCAACGGTGCATTGACAAAATCACTCTTGGCTGCATGGAAACCGGACTTTGAGAATTTATCAGGTACTTTCTTCGCAGATTCCACGCCCACATAGTCGCAGGCTACCACGGTATCTTCGGTTCCGATACTTACGGTAAATGCTCCGGTCTTTGCCAGATTCTCCGTGGTCTTATGCTCTGACATACTGATGGAGATCTCATTCATGTCCGTAATGATTCCCCATGCTGCGTTCATGGCATCAGGTACTCCATTTTCGTCATACGTTGCAATGATCAGCACCGGCATGGGATACATTACCGGCTTTGCTCCAAAATTTACTCTGCTCATATTCGTCCTCCTTGTACTAAATTAATTTTTCCTTCCATTCTGCTTCCCGGAATCCGGTCAACACCAGATCCCCGTCCACGACAAACGGCCGCTTTACCAGCATTCCGTCCGTGGCCAGCAGCCGAAGTTGTTCCTCTTCCGTCATGTTCGGAAGCTTGTCCTTCAACTGCATGTTCTTATATAACAACCCACTGGTATTGAAGAATTTATTTAACGGCAGCCCACGTCCGCTCTGCCATTCTTTTAATTCTTCGTAGGTGGGGTTGTCCTCTACAATGTGACGATCTGTATAAGTGATGTTATGTTCCTCCAGCCACTTTTTTGCCTTTTGACAGGTGGAACATTTGGGGTATTCTATAAATAGCATGGGGACCTCCTAAATGTAGCAAAATTTATTTTTTAACTAAAATCATTATAATTCACTTGATTATCTTAATTCAAGGTATAACTTTAACAGGAATTTCTTTATATACTTCAATAAAAAAAGTCCCCGCCTCACGGCGAAGGACTACACTTTCGACCCAACCATTTATATCCCGCATATCGGTCAGCGGTAATCTTTCATTACACCTACATTCTATCAAGCACGCAGGCGAAAATCAATAGTATTTTTCATCTGCAAATACTTCTCTATCAATTTCGGCTGTATCAACGGATACGTCCACTCCTCCGGCAGTTCGCCCAAGAGTACTATCTTCTCCATCTCGCTATGCAGTTCTGTCGCAAATTCTGTTATCTCCGCATAGCAAAGCAGCCCAAGGGATTCTTCTCCCGTATCATTTACTCTGGTCTTCCCGGTTACAGAGTATACACACAGGGGCTTCATATCGAACCTGATTGCACCGGTTTCTTCCTGCAATTCTCTTTTTCGCCGTTTCAAGAATGCTTTCACCGGCTTCTCTATGTCCACCCGGAACTTCATAGGTGTCTCTTTCTTTATGCTTGCAAAATACCCATTTGCCATTGCTCTGTGAGACGATCACCGCAAACTTCAACAGGGAATCATCCACTGAGTCATAAAATTTTACTTCCAGCATTTTCTTTCCTTGCCCTCTCAATTAAATCTGCCTTGAAACAAAATGTACCGTTTCTTTTCTCTGCTCAAGTATGTAAGGTATTAGTTCCAATGGATATACCTTCGTGTCCTTCCTTAGTTCCTCCAGCGGAATCCAGCAGAAATCCAGATTGATTCTCTCATGATCCAATTCATCATATCCATGAAACACCCCATCCATAGGAATACTATCGTCCAGTAAATGAATATTATAATATAAGCAGATCTGGTGGCAGGGTCTCTTTCCCCATGGAAAATAAATTTCGCCTATAGCCAAAATACTAAAAGTTCTTCCTCAAACTCCCGTTTCAGCGTTTCCATGCTGGTACATGCCCGCCGATGATAGCATAGTCATCATTTTTCGGACGTTGCAACAGGATCTTTTCATTATGGATCAATATACCGCCAACCCGAAAATACAAAATCATCGTTTTTTAAATAGAATGTCCATGTGATCTCCCTTCACGTCAAATATCTCATCCTGTTTTACCTAAACTTTAAAATCAAAACTGTTATTCCCACGGAAATCATCATAAGCCCAAGCAAAATGACCAGCGCAATAACCTTTGCATTTTTCTCCATAAATCGGATAGGTGTCCCATACTTTTCATCAATGTTTGCATCTCTTCGCTCATTCCTGATATTCTGCTCCCACTCCAGATCCTTCAGTTTCATATATTCGTCATAATGGCGTTTTTCCAGACGGTCTTCCTCTTCGCGTACCAATAATTCCAGGTTTTCTTTATAAGAAGCCCCACAATTACTACACCCCTTTTCGTCTGTGCTTTTTCCCCTTATCTTATTATCACAGTATTCACAGGTAAATTCATAATCACTTGCAGGTTTATAAACCGGAGGCTCGCCGATTTCAAAATTGTAGTATTTATGACGTATCAGCTTATATTTTTGAATTGCCTGCATTGTAGTACTTATATATTCCGTTTCCTGTGTAATGGCTTCTTCCTGGGATTTCATATACTCTAAATACCTTTGATGCATGCCCCGTTTCTTTAACTGATACTCCTTGTTCTTTCCAAAATTACCGCCACAGGTTGGACATTTTTCATCCGCAGAAGATACCTTGGATCCGCAAAACTCACAGGTAAATTCAAAATTCTCCTGAAAATGATCCTTTTTGTAGGAAATGTACCGTTTAGGGTACATAAATTTTTGGTCAAAACAGAGAAAATATAATTTCTGTTTTATCATTGCTTTATTGCGAAAAGTGGATAACTTTTCAATGTGACTGCCAAATACTTTTTGTCTGTGAATTACTAAACAATAAGGCCTTGATTACAGCCAAATAACGTTTTATTTGTGGATTTTATCTGAGTGTTATCGGCAGTTATTTTCTGATTTTTACTGTTTATCCACCGTCATTTTGACAGTACATCCAAACTTTACAATTCGCTTTTTAGCACATTTTCCGTTAAAATAGATGTATCAAATCTTAACGGAAGAAGGTGGTCTGATTGACAAAAGATGAAATGATCAAGCAGTTATTACAGCAGGTTAATTCCTTAACATCAATAGATTCCTTGAATGCTACAATCAATGCGCAAACACAGTTGATCGCTCAACTCAATCAGACGATACAGGGACTAAAGGAACAGCTTAATAAAAACTCCAAAAACAAAAACCTTCAGTTCTATAAAAAACCACAAACTATCCGGAAAAAAGGTTGGTGGACAGGACGGACATATTTCGATGAAACAGGAACCAGAGTGGATAAAAAACTCTGGTGGGTTCATGATGCCTCAAACTGTGAATACACCTATCTTGATATCAGTCCCAAACGTGGAAATGCGGGCATGGAACAAT
>VOFH01002716.1_pt1 | contig 12547 bp, 20 predicted proteins | sample 5384091 | NCBI WGS metagenome assembly VOFH01 (sample SAMN12384727, study PRJNA508395) | human gut metagenome | isolation source: healthy gut G | host: Homo sapiens
TGAGAAAGGTCAATCTGGATGTCGTGCGGATCAATGGTAGTCGTACTCTCGGGGGTGTAGGTTACTTCGTAGCCATCCGGAGTAGTTACCTTAATCGTAATGAAACTACCGGTGGTGCCAGTTGCGCCCTTATTATTATAGTAAGATGCAACATCCTGCCAGGTCTGAGTCCAATCGTTATCTACGTTAAACTCAAGAAGTCTGGCCGGTTGCCTTACCGTTAGCATAAAGTTCACCAACGACCTCTATGCCGGGCGAATGTTATCGTTGTTATCGTTATCCAACCAGTTGATGTGGCCGGTAACATAACCTATGGACGGCGTATAGTACAGATGTACGTTGCTGCCTTCCATACTTACGGTATAGCCATACGTATCTTTAAGGTTGCTTCTAAAATCATCGAAACATCTGCCAGATAAGTAATCTGCTTGCCGCCTTCACTCAGCGGAAGACTCGTATCTTGTACGTCCACGAACCATCGGTGCCAGCGGTTACTGTACGTCTTCACAAAGCTCTTTACACCGTCAACTTGCTTGTACAGATCAACCTGGATACGACGGACGCTTACCGTCACGATTCTGATCGTATGCCGTGCATACAGACTGTGCCCTGATCGGTGCTGTGCGTCAGTTTGACGTAAGCCTTAGCAGAATCCGCCAGTTCTGCGGTAGTGTTGCCGTTTGCATCCATATAAGATGCTGTGTAGCGAACAACTTCTTCTTCCTGGCCATTAGCCATGGAAATGTAAGTGCCGTAAATGGAATCCTTAACAGCCTCTTCTACAGGGGAAGCGGTATAGAGGATTTCATTGCCTTCTTCACCATCACGATAAACCGGGAATTCTCAAAGGTGTAGTTCCAAGTATCAGCCGTCTTGTCGCCGCTCAGAATGTGCTGATAAGCAGCGCCTTCCATCTTCTGACCATCAGCGTAAAGCTGAAGGATTACAGTTGCCGGACGGATGTTATCATTATTCTGGGAGTCAGCCCACTCCACAGTTACAGGAACAGATTTAGTGTTGCGATTGTGCGATACCTTGATGTCGAGCTTGCTTGCAGGTCCAAGAGTAACCGTTGGCGCCTTCAGCAATGTGAGCATTAAGATCAGAGATAATCTCGGCCTTGTAGATGATTCCCTCGCCACCATTGAACTTTTCACATCTTGGAATGTAAGTCCAAAGGTCGAGCTCCTTACCACCGTTAATAGTTGCCGTACCCACATCAACAGTTTCCCAGCGATAGGTTTTTGCATTCCACTGATAAGCGGTCAGTTTGATATCTACCGTTTCCGGACGAGAGTCATCGCGGTTGCTCTCATCGTCCCAATATACAGAAACGGTCTTATCAACCAGTTCAACATCACGAGAGATAATAGCACCGTTTTCATCACCTGTCGGTTCATTAGCGCTATTAAGATACTTAGTAGTATAGTTGTTCAAATTGAACTTAGTTACCTGGTCATCATTAGTAACTGTTGTAGTATGGTGATTGCCTGACCCTTCAGATACTTCTGATAATTTCTCCAGGTATACGTCCACACGTTGCCGTCATCGGAAACCGTGCAGACAGCCGGGTTTGCGCTTACAACGCCAGTACCGGAATTGTGACCCAGAAGGTCCTTTACCTCTCTGGCCGTTAGCATACAGGTTCAACGTTACCGCACGCGGACGAACGCCATCATTGTTGCTGTCATCGTCCCACTGGACGGAAAACTTCACATCATCGCCGGTTGTAATCAGACTATGATCTAATTTGATATAGCTGGTGTACAGAGCTACGTAGTTATTGATAGCGTAGGTATACTTGGTGGAAACTGCATCATCGTAGCGAGATGCAGTAGAACCTTCAATCGTGCCAGAGGTAGCTGCGGTGTCGTCGTCAATCGAGCGATAGATCGACTCTGCATCGTTATAACCGAGGAATACCAGCTTGTAGGTAATCTTATCGGTGGATGCATTCGCAGTAGTAATCGGCAGTTCCGTGAAGGTGAAAGACTGCTCATCCTGACCATCGCGCCGTCAAGGTCTGCTGACGTACCAGCTGATTGGTGACCGATGATGCAGGCCGATCGTTACACTCTTCGGACGGCAGCCATCGTTGTCGTCAGGTCATTCCACTTGACGGTTGCCGTATAAGATGTGCTGCTCATTCCAGATTGCATACAGATCAGTGTCCAGTAGCCATCTTTCTGCGGTGTAATTTCCGGATCGGCGAGTTTCAGATCATCACTTACCTGTACCTTGCTGCCCGGAGTCTTCCAGTCCAGCCGCCGAAAAACTGACCGGTGGTGTCCGCATTTCAGACATCAGATGAACCTCATCATAGTCATATGTCTGTGTACCTACCAGACCGGTTCCCTCTCTCTGTGTCATAGTAATTGGCATGCACCTTCTGAGGTACCCATTAGCATAGTAGGTTACATTGCCCTTAACGATGGTATCGGCCGACACCGGAGAAGAACAATTTTGATCGGCATACCAACCCTCGAAATCGTAGCCGGTACGAGTCGGCGTCGGTGCTTTGGTCAGATCTTTTCGTCATACTGCTGATCGCTGCTGCCGCCACCGGTGCCGCCGTTTGCATTCCATGTGATCTTTGCAATCATCCGGGGAACCCAAATGGCATAAAGTATTCTTTGCCCTTTTTTTCGGCTGGTATACTTCCGGATTGATAACCGCGCCATAGGTTGTGCTCAGCCCTTAAATGTGTACCCGTCACGATGAGGATCGTCAGGGAACTGGAACGCAGCTGCACGTAGAAAGTTCGCCATCGACCTTTGCCGTCCATTCAAAACGTCCTGCAATTAGAATAGCGGTTGTCACGCCTGTGCCCGGCAGGTTGTAATCAAAATATACAACGTAATTTTCGGGAATCGGCGGATCAACTGTTTCGACTCGCCAATGAGCGTAATGAAAAATCTTATTATCCGGTACTGTATCTCCGATTTTATTACCGCCTGTCGGTGCATCGTACCAGCCTTCAAAAACGTATATACATTGCCCACCATTACTGGGCTGGATATTTGTTGGCCGAAACCTTTGTGCCGCTTTCTTTTTCGTTGCTCATATTCAATCTGACAGTACCCATTTCGGATCTTCCTCGTGTTTTGATCCGGAGGCGGCTGTTATCCGAACACCGTGATATTCGCCCAGTTGGCCGCGATACGGTTCATTATCCATGTAACCGCCATTAACTTTATCGTTTACAAAAGTATCGACCCATCTTTTGGGAATACGTACCTGTGCATCGTAATAAGTACCCGTACTGTATCATTAAAGGATTGGTACCATGAATAGAATACGGGGACGGCGGATACTCACCCAAGGACGATTCTGTGGGCGAGCCGTCTCATGGTTGCTTTTTTGCCCTTTTCGCCATAACCGATGTAGAAACTCGAACCGCCAGACTGATTACCAGCCCCTTTTTTCGCCGTTGGTGATTTGATTTTTTCTCAAACGTTTTTAGTTTCCCGATCCTGATGGGGTAAAGGTTGTAACCTTTTTCACGCAGCTGTACCATCTGGCATTACTCGGTTATAGAACTCACAATATAAACGTAAAGCCTACACCCGCTTTGATAATTGCCATAATTCTCCGATCCCTTATTGTCCGATTATCTGGGATTTGACCTTTGAACTCTCAACCGGCTTTACTCACATAGTATTCTTCACCGGTATCCTTGTCCGTATAAAGAAAGGTATCCACCCATGCATGATCCGACTCATGTTTTGAAATTTAACTGTTGCTTCTTTTTCCCTGCGCTAATGAGATACCAAAGCCCGGTTGCGATACCAGCCTGAATATAGCATATCGCTTTCGGTATCATGCCGCACCAGCAACTGCTGGGAACATAGAGAACATACAGCACAGCCATAACCAGTGTGCGACAAAGCGCTTCTTTTTTTCTTGTATGATAGGTTCATAATAAACACCTTTCCTCCAAAGGATAATTGATAGCACACTGATTTAATTTTTACGGAGAGTGTCTCCCAGTCATCTGACGGTACATCCTCATATACAAGATCTTTATCACCGTGTACGACATTGCGATAGGTATATTGTTGCAAAAGCCATTACAACAAACCATGTCATAGGCGAGTTCTTTACGCTTTTCTCTTTTACTTTCGATATGGTAATGGAAAATGCACGTGTTGTGAGGCAACACATAGCAATTACCTTATAAGTGGTCACAAACTTCCTTGTTAAGTTCAAAAAAAGCGGCTTGAACTCTGTTTTTACAGTGCCAGAAACCGCTTTTTATTCATTCATATATAGAACCCATATTATACGCCGGGTTTCTTATAAGTCATGCTTTTTAATCTGATTGTAGTCGGACGATTATCTACATCGCTTGCGGTAATCGGATTCGAATTGATTTCGTATGTCTTGCCATTGATAACCGTTCTTCTGCCATCTGCTTCAGTAATGGCACCTTCTACGTGTAACACCTGTTCTGACAGTGTCTTTTTCATACAGGCTTTAGGCATCTTCAGTTCAAAGAACCCTTTCCCGAATCAGTATAGACCATTGTGAACGTCGCGTTCACACGCTTATCTGCAACCGTAGTACAATTTGAATATCTTCTTCCTGTGTTTGTCCGCAATACGTGTAATAATTGAATCGTCCTGATAATTTTTCACCGTAGTTTCCAAGTTTTGATATGCTGCCATCTTTACCATAGGAAGGGAAGAAACAATACGACGGAATTCCCGGAACCGCTAAGGTTAACACTTCCTAATACCCGGATTGGTAATCGTACAGAATTTCATACTCTTCAGTGTCGCCAGTTGCCGAAGAATCGTCCGGAGCTGATGGTTCTGCAGGCTGATCCATGACATCCTGCCGTCCTGATTGGTCAGGAATATCAACACGCTTGTTTGTACCGTCCCTCAATGTCGATGCCCATCGAATCTGCGATGTCACGTATAGTTGTTCTCGTTGATGGTATACCCTTTGTAGATTTCCAGAGCTCCATCTTTATAACTACGGCGTTGGATACGCTTGCCCGCATCGATTGCCGCCAGCTCACCGCCTACGCCTTGCTTGTTGTCGAAATCGATGCGCTTGGCTGCATTGTTCCAAGACACTTCAAACTCCTTATTCGTTTCAGTTTGGGATCTTTTGCCAGATCGCGCGGCTTGCAAATAGTTATTGCCGTCGATCGCATATCCCTCAACTGCTACCGGCAGTCCATTAAGATAAATGCTATGCGTAGACGGTGCAGCATTAACCGCACCTGCTGCTGTTACCATAGCTACAAGCACAGTTCCAATGAGGACGTTCTTTTTCATAGTCTACCCTTTCTTTGTGCTATTGCCACCGCTGCAGTGCATTGGCAGCTTTTTCACGTTCTCGGTTTGATTTCATACAACAAAGGCACAAAACGTACTCAATATTCCAGAAATCACATAAATAATTGCTATAATCATATAGATTTCTCCTGATTATCCTTGGTCCTTTGTTATAGGAATTATATCATGCGATATGTCCAACAAAAAGGACTTCAACAGAATTTGTCGAAAATTCCCATACTGTAAAGCGTCTTTCCCGCCAGTTCAAACACCGGCAGAGCACCATATGACAAACCACCGTTTGTTTTTATCAGGTACAGTCAGCCCATCAGATTATTCGTCTGCTTTTGGAGTAAACGTCTTCAGCACGTTGGCCAGACACGGTTTACATAAAAAGCGAGTTTCACTGACTTGCTTAAGTCGCTTCAAAGAGCCACAGATCGCACAATATGGCCGCGTCTTGCGAGCAATGACGATTTCTTCGTTATCCATCACGCAAGCCGTAAGCGTAATTTCTTCGCCATCATGCCAATTAAATTGGGTTCGGATCTCTTTAGAATAACAATTCTCCCCAAGGTATCAATTCTCCGAGTGATACCTACATCATTCGTTTTCATCCACTGCTGTTTCTTTCTCCATTCTTTTTCTGTATGCTTTTCTGTATGATGATAAAGACTACCTCTCTTGAGCTAGAGCCTTATCTTCTTGCTGTTTCTCTACAGCTTGTGCAGCCTTAAATTGATCTGCCATCCGTGGCGGTTCGCCGCTTTGGCCGCCGCAGCCTTATCCACGTTACTGAGATCAGTTGTCCGGTTCAGATCTGTTTTTTTTCAGTCTGGTGCTTGTACTCCATAACCATTGTTTCTCGAGATTTTTCATATACTGAGGCGTCATAGTGACAATTTTGGAGTAATCCACCTCGCCGGTTTTGGCGTCTGCAACTGTTTTGAACGGCATATTAAGGAACATTCCTTTTTCACCAGCCAACAACTGAATGCCGGTGATCACAAAATCACCTACAGTAACAGAACCCAGGCCTCGAAGATTCGGCTTACGTTCATCCGTATACGGTGTTATTCGATGTCTGCACGGCCAACTGATCCGGTATACGGCCAACTGTCTGAGATGTCGAACCACCTTCCGGATAGTAAGTATCCAAAATTGCTGAATGCAGCGTTTCCCTGGCCTCCGCAGTACGTGGAAATACAATATCCTTGTATTCTATCTTTCCTTCCGCATTTTTGTGCGGTCTGGACGGCAATGACACAAACAATCCTTTACTGCCTTCGATGATACGAATACCATGAATTTGTACGGCGTCATTGACTGTCACATCAACAAATGCCCTTATATTGCTGTCTGGAAATGAAACAGGCCTACAAGAAATTTCGTATTTGTTCTTAGGTTGTGCTTCTTTCTCTGGTGTCGGTGATTCTTCCCGCTGTGTTGCCTGCACTTTGGGTAAAACCTGACCAGTTTTCAGATCAATCGGATTATCGTATATACTCAAAAGCAGCCGTATTGTAATCAGCATCAAAAACAGCATCCAAAATAGGATATTGTCCTGACAGATCAAGAGAATACTGATACTGCATCTCACCATTAACCCTAACATTAGGGGTTAATTTTTTCTCGAACATTTGAAGTTCCGAGCGTATCAACTGTGATAGATTCTGATAATCTCCCAGACGATCGGCGTATGTCTTCAGCAGTTCCATAATCCCGCCTGCTTTAACTGCTACACGCAGGTACTTATCAAGTTGTCCGGACGAGAACATGACTTGCCCCAGTTCGGCCGGATCCAAATGATCGTTGTCCCATGTCGTTTCCTCAATATCACGAGAAAACTGTGAGTATGCGCTTCTTTTGCCAATCAGGTAAACTCTTAAACTCTGGAAGAATATTAGATACCGTAATCACAAATTCATGCTTTCCCATTACACTATTTGCTTCCACGGTCATTCTCCTTTCGATTTTTAGTGTTCCAAATCGTAAAGCCATAATTTTGTCAAATGCATTTGCCATTACATCTGACATACGCTCAATCTTGCCATTTGAACATAAATAGCTTTACAGACTACCTATTATCGGTTCCTCGATCCTTCTCTCGGTTTTGATCGTGTTCCTGCTCTGGAGTTTTGCCGTGCTCCTGAGCCTGTCGATCCTGTTCCTGCTGTTCCTTTGCCCGCTCAAACTGATCGATCATGCGCTCAGCACGTGCAGCAGTCTTGACAACTTTCGCCAGCGTAGCCTTGATCGTTGCCAAGTCTTTTCCGCGAAAATGGAGCGTATATGTACCTTTTTCTGGATCTTTTCGTATGCAAAGTCTAAATGATACCGATTCTTCATCATGGACCGGATACCACGCCAGTCCTCTGGATCGATTTCATCCAGGATCTCATTCTTTTGAGCAGACTGATAAAAGTGCTTTACAGACTGCTCACCAGTATGGATGCTCTTATTGTGATGCTCCGAAGCGATCTGAAAAATGCTAAACAGCGCTCCTAAAGTCATCTTCGAGCCATCGTATACCACATCCAATGTTTCTACGACAGATCTTCTCTCATCTTTACAACCTCCTTTTTTCCGTTTATTAGTCCAAAAAATTCATTGGAAGTTTTTTTCTTCCTCAACCGTTCCATAAATCGATCGGTTTATAGACGTACATCTGTTTGCAAGGTATAATTATTACTGTTCAAATTTTATAAATTAGGCGGTAAAACAAATGACCTCAAATCCTCCCAAAGCAAATGTTATATACGGATATGCTCGCGTATCCACCGAAGAGCAATCTCTGCAGCTGCAATTAGATGAACTGCATAAGCACGGTGTCGATAACATCGTCCTCGAAAAGGATGGCGGCAGCAAAGACAGACCCAAACTGAAAAACTAATTGCCTCCCTGCAGGAAGGTGATACATTGGTCGTATGGCGCTTGGACCGTCTTTGCCGGAATGCTGCTGAATTATTGAAACTTGCGGAAGATTTTTATAAGCTGGGAGTGCATTTGGTATGCCTCAAAGAAGGTTTCGATATCTCAACAGCTTCCGGTCGCTTGGTCTTCGGCATTCTCGCAGTCATCGCACAATATGAACGTGAAAGCATCATCCAGAGAACCAAAGCCGGTCTTGAAGCTACTGTAATCACGGTGTCCGTGTCGGTCGGCCCGTTGTAAATAAGCAAAAGCTGGATCGTGCGATCCAGCTTTACAAAGGAGGTGAACTCAGCGTCCAAGAAATCAGTGCGATTGTCGGCATTAGTCGTTCTACATTATATAAGTACATTAAAGACCTGAAGGAAAAGGAGGACGCCAATGAAAACAGCTACGAATGATGTTTCCCAGTTATTTGACCTTTTACACCAAAACGTACAATCATTTTTGCAAAGCGACAAATATCGACAATATTTAACTACCATGTCCCGGTTTCACCGGTATAGCGCACGTAATTCGTTGTTAATCTTACTACAAAATCCAGATGCATCTTATGTTGCTGGCTTTCAGCACTGGAAAAATGCGTTTCAGCGTTTTGTACGCAAGGGCGAACATGGTATTCAGATTATTGGATACCGCCCTCAGAAAATCAGTGTGTGAAGGAAAACGTGCACGATATGCACGGCAACATCATCTATGGTGCAGATGGACAACCTCAGACACGAGTTGCAACTCGGATTATCCTCGTTACTATCCCTGCTATGTGTTTGACGTTAGTCAGACTGACGGTAAGCCGTTACCTGAACTCGCACCAGAGCTGACTGGAGATGTACATCGCTTTGAACAATATTTTGAAGCGATTAAGGCTTGCTCACCTTTCCGGTATCGATTGAAAAATTTCGCTGGCACCGCCAAAGGCGTATGTGACCTGGCAACACAATCTATTCGTATCAAACCAAACATGGGGACAAACCCAGACACTGAAGACTCTAATCCACGAAACAGCCCATGCCTTACTGCATTCCTCGCCAGAGGCCAGGGACCTCGATCGTCCTACCAAAGAAGTGGAAGCGGAAAGCACTGCTTTTTTATCATCTGTGCTCATTATGAGATTGATACTTCAGATTATTCTTTTCCTTATGTCGCTACTTGGGGAGAGGGCAAAGATATTGATGTCTTACAAGCAAGTTTTGAACGTATTCACGATATATCTGCAGCTTTGATTGAGCAAATCGATGAGCGTATTCAAGAACTCCAGCACGGTTCCCCTGATCACGAAAAATAGTTTGCCGCAAGAACCAATGAGCATGGCAGATCAACTTAGCAAAGCTAAGCAGCAAGCCGATAACCAGCAAAGCAGACCTTTGCACACAGATATCTTACATAATGAAGAAAGGTAAGTTTCCATGTATTTCACCCCGACGAATTAGCTATTATCAAACTCTATCTCGGTTCATATGCAACGCCGCGTGTGTACGTCCAGCAGCATATGCGAGACATTTTGCCTTTATGTCGATGATCCTACGATGTTGAAATCCTTAGGAAAAATCCTTTAAAAAATTAGATCAAATCAATGATACCGATTTTAGTCAGCTGGATTTCTCGGATGTCCCCGAATCAAAAAAAGAGCCTGTTGCAGAATCAAATTCTGCAGCAGGCTCTTCATTTTTTTACAAATCTATCATTGTGTATAGCTCATATTACCGTTTTTATCGCAAGTCATTGTGATTTTATATGTTTTACCACCTAAATAGTTAAATGTGCAACTACCCGACACCGATGCTCCGGAGTGATGATTTTCCAGAATAGCTATAAGACGGAGATGATGCACGCCAGCTATCACTGGTAGCAACTGTTTTTGCGAGCGTCATATTAGAATGTTCCGGTTAAATAAAACGTTCCAATATAAGTGCTGCCATGATAAGCATCTGCCTGACGAGTAATGGTCTCTCGAACTGTAAATGGGAAATATCTACAGTAGATACTTTTAAGGTATATCCATCACCGTAGTCAATCGTTACAGGGTCGATTACTTTGGATGGCAAAAAGCATTTACAATGAATGAAAATGACATTACAACAGCAAGAAAAATAATCGAAAATTTCTTTCTCATAAGACCACCTCTTAGTTATCATCTAAGGTTCCACTAGATACAAAAGTATCAGATTCAACTGTATTATGTTCTTGTACATAGAAATCGCCATACGCATACAGATTGCGCGTGCACAAAATAGAACACAGCAAGAGCGAAAGCAATTACAAAACAGATAGAAACTGTACAGAGAATCATTTTTCTCCTACGCTTCATATAGGCAATTTCCTGCTCACTGATATTTTCCATTAACTGCGCCGAAACCTGAGTAGGATTACCTATTTCCTGACAAAGCTCGTCATAAGACAAATGAACTGTACAATCGATAATTCCTGTTCCAAACCCTCTAATAAGGTTTGTTTAGTATCTTTATAACACACTAATTTACGTGAAATTGTGCGCAAATATCTGTGTAGTCCTTGTGCTTTAGACATTTTTTTTCATCCCCGCTATTGTGACGTATCTGCTGTACTGCTTCCACCATTTGATCATAAACTTCTTCGATCTGGTGTAAATATGCTGTTCCTTCAGGAGTAATTTCATAATATTGACGAACGCGATTATCCTCCGAAATGGCCTTAGGCCTTCGCGCACAAATCCATGTGACGCAAGACGATAAATGACAGGATACAGCAATGAGATCGTATACTGACCATTACTGCGCTTTTCCAGTTCATTTGCCATTTCATATACGTACATAGAGCGTTCAGATAATATCTCTAATACGAGCATAGGATTCACCGCACGCTTGAAATAGTCCTCAAAGGAATGGCCTGTTTCCTTAGTGGATTTGCTTTCTTTTTCATAATATCACCAAACATGTTTGTTGAAATTAGACTAACATCTTATTTTTTATTTTGTCAATATCCAGCATTGCTAAATATTATGAAATAGATTATACTCATATCATCATCAGCAATTGTAGTTAAAACCGTTGGACAATATTTAAGCTGGCGGTGTTATCATGAAAAAAATTGTTGAGTTTATCGTCGTTGCTGGTTTCCTTATGACCATTATGTCCGGTACGATGGCATCTGCGGTCAATGCCGATGAAAACGCAAACGTGCTCACCGCAGAAAATGCGGTTATCGTCGAAAACGGTATCCCGCGTATTATTTCTTCTGCAGAAGCCGAAAACTTCTTGCTGACGGACAGAAAACTGAAACCGCACTGCTGCATGAGCAGGAACAGATTATCCACGACGAAAGCATTGTAGATACTTATCAGACGGCCAGAGCAACTGGATACAATTTCAAGGTGACCAATCAGGCAACTGCACTTTGGGCCAGTGATCAGAAACGCGTTACGCCTCTGGTTGTTGGACCAGCAACTATTTCGTCGGGTGAATCCCATACATTCACGGCTTCGTATTCTGGCGGTATCACCTTTACGCCAGCTGTGCTGAACTCCATTTCTGCAACCATCAATTTGACAAAATCGGCATCCAGTAATTCTTCGTTTACTGTAACATACACTATTGCTGCCGGTAAAACTGGATATGTAGTGTTTACTCCGAGAAAACGAACTACAGTCGGAACGCTTGAGGAATTTTTCCAGCTACGGATATAAAACATATAAAGTTACCGTAGTTGACCCGGTAAAGATTTCTGCTTATGCTGATGGTTTATATCAACTGATCGAAAATAAGGGTAATTATGGAGGTAAAGCCATGCGGGGACGATTCATAATACTTATTCTTATGTTCGTTTCGCTTTGTGCCTGCGGCTCGAAAGTGGATGATTCCCCAATTCAATGAGCAGCCTGTATCGCAACAGACCGAAAATGCGTTTTCCACTGTGTAAAAAGGTCGAAGAGTATTTTGAAGACAATAGTGCAGAGTTTGTAAAACTGGATATTCCGAATTGCATTTGTTACGCATTATATTACGCAGATATAAATCTGTACAATTTGCGACAGTAAGGCAAGAAAATAATGATGAATATAGTATCAGTAATTCTCCGTGAAATCTACCTTTACTTCGGATGGAGCAAGCGAATTACCGCTAAAGGAGCGTATCCAACCGAAAATAATACCATAAATTTTTGCTTTTACCAGGAAGTCTCTATCAGACCCAGAACTATCTGAATATACACTCGTTCAGTTTTCAGGGAGCAGTTCTGCAATTATCAGATAGCATAATCAGAAATTATATGAGGCATAAAACAACGCATTTAGTGAACAAACCAATGTGGTTCTCTAACTGCGTTGTTCTAACTTATATATAATCCAGCGTTTT
>VOFH01003717.1_pt1 | contig 12532 bp, 20 predicted proteins | sample 5384091 | NCBI WGS metagenome assembly VOFH01 (sample SAMN12384727, study PRJNA508395) | human gut metagenome | isolation source: healthy gut G | host: Homo sapiens
ATCATCCTTAGCAACACAGCCTTTATAGCATTGACAGGCTCCGCAGCCCATACAAGGACTTACTTTTAATTGATAGGCATCTACAACTTCCACTTCATGTTTTTTTGAAGCACCACCTGGCAAATGCATTAATCAAGCTGCTACTGAATTTCCTTTTCTTGGGCTTCCGTTAATACTAATATTTTCATATACACATGTTCCTTTTCTTTTTGATTTTCATAGTTTTAAAATACCACAAGATTTCTATTATGGCAAATTCATCCCCTTATTAATATCAGATTGAGCCATTTTCATCGAACAGTCGCCTTGCATCGCCTGTTATCCACTGGCATTTTTACCTTTAGCCCTTTTACATTTTCTATAAATCTGCAAAGTTTCTTCCGTAAAATCGGTAAAAAACCGCTCATTTCTCATTCCTTCATAATCACCATATTTAAAGATGTATAGATAATCCTGTCAGCTTTCAGTGCTGCCAACATCTTTTCTCAAAACAGCCTGTATTTCTTGCTTATTTAGGTGAAGAATCGAGGCGCATGCCCATATCCCATCATATTTTTTCCTTCTCATTGAGTTCTTGAAAAAGCATGTTTCTCACTGTAATACCCATGTATATTCAGATGCTAGTCTGCATAATTCTACGGAACCATCCCATCTACTAGATTCCCCCTATCTAGGAAATACTTTGTATCACTTTACCTGAACCACATCCAAAATCAAGTATCTTTGCTCCTTGTGGAAGACACTTAAGAAACTTATTTTGAATTATAGAAAAATCTACATTTCGTGTAGAGTCTATAAAAGCCTTGCTATTCTCATTATAATAATTAAGAGTTCTATTCATTATTCCTGCCTTTTTAGTTATGTTTTTTATTTGATAACGGTCATCTAATTGGTATTATCTCTATATCTTCGCTGATAATAATCCATAATTCTGTATTCTATTGCATCTTTCATATGGCACTTAAACACATCACTGTTCATAGAAATCTTGTCTATAGCAGCACACAAATCATCGCTAAGTGATAATACCGAGTATTCCTTTTGAACAAAAAATCCTACTCCGGATTTCAACAAAAAAATTTCACCGGCATCTGTATTATTTTCTTCAAATGTTCTTTATCAGAAATGCAACGATATTTTTCATATGTTATACCATCCTGCAAATCCTTCCAATTCGTTCCTGTTGAAAAAAATCTTTCCAACTTACTAACAATTCTTCCTCCGTAACACTTTTTCGAATCTTTCCATGATTATAAAATGCTATAAGCACCGGCATTTTATAAACCTTTGACATATTCGTAGTTTTCAATATAGTTAATAAACTCTCTTCCTACTCCAGAATATAAGACATTTTCACCTGGTGATAATAAGCTCAAGATCTTTGCAAATACCCCAGATAATTTTTAAATGGATTCTCCTTTGAATGTTTAATCATAGATTCATAAATTTGATCATCCGCATATGTAAAAAAATCCATTCTTGACGAACCCTTCCAAGAAATTCCCTAACTCTTAAAAATTCATTATATATCTGGTCTTTAATCCTTATCCCCTTTTTATCCATTTCTAAAAAGATCAATCAGCTTCATATCAAAATCTACCAGACAATCATCCGGAAAGTCTGAATGGTCCGATAGGGCATATTGCCCATCGTGATTGTTATAATTTCCAGTAAGTAAAAATCGAATTTTTCCTGCTTTTTCATAATTCCCCTATGAAATCAAGCACATTTAAATATTCTTTCCCCAGTTCTTACGAAGTCCTCTTCCAAGCTGTTGCAAAAACACAACTGGTGAATCAGTGGGACGAAGAAACATAACCATATCAACAGATGTAATATCCACGCCTTCATTGAACATGTCAACAGAAAAAAATTACCCGCACTTCTCCATTTTTAATTTATTTATGGCATCTTTCTATTCTTCGAATATTCTCCATTTGAATTGCTATAAACCGCAGCCGATGGTATGCCTCTTTTACTAAATTCATGTGCCATCGCCTCTGCATGAGCTCTAGAACAGCAAAAACCTAATGCTTGTTTAGAGCCATATTTACAATAATATTTGTAAATTAAATCATATCTAGTAACATTTCCAATATAAGTCTCATTAAGCTCTCTTTTCATTATATCTTCCTTTCACTACATGAGTTTTGAATAATCTGTAGAATCAAAAATCCCATAATAATGAAATGGAACAAGTATTCCTTGTTTATAGCTTCTTTAATGTAATTTCATATGGTACGTTATAATCACATATTTCATATATATTTGCCGTCCATCCGTTCCGAGTTGCCGTCAGTCCAAGCATGAACTGGTTTAAAATATTCCACTATATTTCTATATTGCTCATTGACAGCATGATGAAATTCATCAATTATTAAATAATCAAAGTAATCCGGAGCAAAATATGATTTATCTTCAGATATTCCTTTTTTGCCCAGAGTATAAACCGAGGCAAATACTACTGCCTTATCTGTTGATTTTTCGTTACTATTAAAAAATCCATAATCTTTTGAGTTCCGCACATTGCAAAAAAAGACACTGCTGCCTGCTTTAGAATTTCTTCACGATGCGCTACAAACAACACTCTTTTATAATCTTTGAGTCAAATGCCGCTAAATATGTTTTCCCAACTCCTGTTGCCGCCAGAATAAGTGCCTTATTCGCCCCTTCTGCTCTGGTATTTTCCAAAGCGCATAACGCTTCTATCTGCGCACCTCTCGGCTCGAAAATATTTATAACTCTATTTGTATTTTCATCATCAAAACTATCATATCGTTCTATATCTTTTGCAACAGCTGGGCTGTGCCAATTCTTAGAGTATCGTTTTAATTCCTCATCATCTACGATAATCGAATGATTTTGAAATAACTCCTCAAATGTCTGATAAAATTTATCATAATTATTTTATCGGTCTGACTGCTAAATCTATAATTCCATTCAACCCTGATGTTAAAGCACTCCTTGAAATGTTGGAAGATCCTATGTATATCTCACTATAAGATTTATAATGAAAAATATATGATTTAGGATGAAATGATCGTCCTTTTTCATTGTAAAACCGAAGATCTACTCTATCTTTTAATTTATTTTTAATAAGATAAAGTGCTGATGGCTGTGTAATTCCAAGATAATTACCAGTCAGTATTCGAATTTTCGCCCCACGTTTTAACGCATTTTCAAGCTCTGCTATAAGCATTTTTACGCCTGACTCCATCAAAACGAAACTATAATATCCACACTGTCAGCCCTTTTCAAACTACTGATCAGTTGATAATATAAATACATCTTTTTGTCACTACCACTCAGTCATAACATCTGTAGAATACGAATATTCCAGATTTTCTAATTCATTTGCGAAATTAAGCCCAGCCAATTTGCTCCCTCCCATTTAGCCTATTGCCATTTTTCCACACCTCAGGCTGATATCCCAAAGTTGACTGTTTTCCATTTCTGACAACCGGCGTCTTAATCACAAAAGGATTTTCCAAAATTTTCTTCAACTTGTCTTCATCTGCAATATATCTGATCAGTACCAAGTGTATCCCGATCCTTTCCATCCCAGTTGATCATATTTTCTATTCCACCATTCACTTGCGCAACTGACATGAATTCGCCTTTACTCATGCCTTTTCTTTCATATCTACAAACTGATACTTAATTCCCGTTCTTTGAAAAAGCGCTCGGCTTTCTTTTGTCTCATTGCACTTCTTCGTGCCAAATATTTGTATGTTCATCATATAATACATCTCCTAATTCACTGGCGTTCCAACCTCAATAAGATTCCCATCTAGATTGTAAAATCTGACCACCTTCTGTCCCCAGCTATGTATCAGTAATTTGTTAACAAATTCAATCTCAAAATCTGATTTTTTCCAGCCGTCTCACAAAAGCTTCTACATCAGGCTCTTCGAAATATAATTCTGACATATTATTTTTGGGAATCAGCTCTTTTCCAAAAAATTTCTTCCATATCTTTGCATCCCTGCACCAGTCCCTCTGACAGAATTACATTTCCATCTTGATTTAAGATTACTTGCAGACCAAATATTTCTTTATAAAACCTGATTGCTTTGTCCATATCATTAACAGCAATCAAAACATTTTAAGTCTCATAGTTTCACCTGCCACTTTTCTTAGGTTAATTGAATATTCTTAATGATTTGCTTTTATTTGCCTTTCCAAATAAAACACTGATGCACAAAATGAATTCATCCTTCAAAGGAACATCCGGTATTTATTGCTCAACATGTAACGGCAGCCTGCCATATTTTTCTACATCTGCATCTTCAACATCTATTATGATATCTTCTTTTTTATCATAATCCGGATTACTTAAGTATGTATCTTCAAGGACATTTTTAAGTTTTGTACAGCATGGCTTAAAGGTTGCATATGTTAAACCTCCTCCAATCATGCCTCCGACCACAGGAATCGCTTTTTTTTGAAGAACCCTGCAAATATTTCTTTGGTCATTCTAACACTAAACCACTTGCTTATGCTCTTTACAATCGGATATATAGTTCCTTTAGTTAATGCTTTTTTACCAGCTGCTTTTCAACACCAGATCCTAATGCTCTTGCCATTGCCAGCAATGCATTCTTCGCATTGCAACTCCAAACATGACGCCCATACACAATATAATCTGGTTCATTGTTTCCGTGTCGAATGCTTGCTCATTTTCCTTATATTCTATCTGCGGAAATCCATACAGATACAACAGTTTTGTGCCACTCTTAATAAACATCCATAATATTGGGCTATATCTGCCGGAATAGTTGCAGCCATTGCTGCTCCACCAGGTGCACCTAATGCTGCTGATATACCTGAAACTTTTTTAACCGTTCATTCTGTATTATGGAATCGGCAATCTTATCAATATCCTTCTGCTTGATACAAGCGATCATAGGCGTCTGGTCTACTGCTTTTCAATAACTTCCTCTGGATATTTATTTTTCAGTTCTTTTCTAAGAAAGTTGTCACGTTTGATACTTACACTCGGAACCTTAAACGCCATCAGTATAACATCTTCGATATCAATTTGCCCGTCACCATTTACATCAACAGCGCTAAATACTGCTTCCTTTGATTTTTCCAGAGATTCTGACGATTTCTTTACAACCAGGTTTGCTTTTGGAGCCTATTGATTTTGCCATTCCTTTTACAGACTCACCCATATTCTTTTTTTTCTTTGATTTCGCTCTCTTTAACATCATTGTTTTTCATTGAATCTGTCATATCAAATTCCTCCTCGAATAGTATTCATTACACAAAATGTAAATTTTCATGAATTTAGTAATATGATTTTTAGTTTATCCTTAAATAGTTTTCCCATGAGAAGCCCCTTCGCTCTTTTATTAAAATAATGTTGGATCTGCACCATACCATGTCTGCACATCATTTTCTGCTGTTACATTATCAATCCACGCAATTCCAAATACGAACTTTGTTGTCTTAGTATCTCTCATAATTTGATATAAAACGCCATCTTCCATATAGTCATTATCATAATCATAAGTATTGGTTGCTCGTGTTCCGTCAGAATAATATCCTGCTTCTCCTTCCATACCTATCGACAATTTTGTATTTTCTCTATAGAATGATTTTAATTCTAAACATTCTCCTGGTTTAATTTCATCTCTACTCGATGCATGGTATTTCTTTTATCTTGCAAGAAATTGTGTGCTGCTTGCCATCTGGCTCATATGATATTTCAATGCAAAATCTTCCTCTGACATCAGGACATAATCTCTCTGATGCTCCAATATTCTTTACTGCATACTCCACCTTTTCATTATCTATATATATTTCAATATCTCCTAATGGTGTGGTCAACACAAGAGCTCCCCCATCCTTTTTATTATACCACCTTACATATTGTTACACGTCAAAACGGACGTAATAATACGCCCCATCGTCCTCATTTTATCTTCTCTTACCTTCAGTATTTCCTTAGCTGTTTCCACTCTTCGCATTCTCCATACTTTTTTTTCCTTGTCAATATGCATATTCATTGCCAGATTACCCAGTCTACTAATAAATGCGGCCAGATGAATGTAATTTGTAGGTTTGTAGGTTTTATATCTCGTTGAAATCGCTACCTGCGTTTCTCTTTGTTCCTCTGCACTTTTATTTCATTAACAGTTAATATCTTAATAACATATCCATCCTTACAAAAAGAATTTTCATCATTTGTCCGTCTACCTCAACAGCAAACACAGTACCATTCCCCAACTTTTTCCTTTTAATGTGCAGATACCATACTTTCCTTCTATTTCTATCGCCTGCTTTAGGCATGTCCTTATTAGAAATGTCCATTCTCAGCTCTGCTCATTTTCTCTTCAACTTCGGTCATGTAACGCCTATCCATACCATAGAAGACTTCGGCAGTTTTTGATATTTCAATTTAAAAAATTGTTCTCCTGCTGCCAATACAATTTCAGTTCCAATTTGTAGAGGCTAATTCCCCAATCAAAAACTTCTATCATATTTCACGAGTTTCTTGATTTAATTAAACATTATTGAGAAGCAGTCTAGCCTTTTGCTCATCATTTTTTCAACAGATAGCCGATAGTTTGTTTTTACAGTTCCATCACGAGATAATAAATAATTATCTCCACGAATATTGTTAAGGGCAAGCCTTAATTGATTGTTCACACTGGTGTCTTTATACTGATGCTATTACTAGCAAGAATTTCTTTTTGCAGCAAAGAATTTTTCTAAATTTAAGGTATTATATATTTCAACATATTTTCTGAACAATAATACATTTCCTCCTTTTGCAAGTATATCTCTTTGCAATAAATGGTTTCTTTTAAATCAATCTTCCCCAGTTCATCCATTGCGTCATCTACACCATCCGCGTAGTCACTGTCTCGATCATATCTATCATAATCATAACCCCATCCATATAAACATCGTCATATCCATCATCATAGGAATCATAAGAATTATATGTTGGTTTATTCGCTGATTTTGGTTTTACTACTGTAGCTGCCACTGCTTAAACTGCCGGATGTTTTCCCGAACCGGTCAATGATCACGCCCGCAAGGCTGTTATTTACCAGCATCTTTACAGACGTTTCCTTTCCCTGAACATTCCAAAACTCTTCTTGGCATAATCTGCCATATCCAGCTTCTTGAAGTGTTCTTTTCCATCGCGGGATTCGCCCGACATCCGGATATGCAGCATCTTGTCCACCCGGTAATGCTTGATCATCTGTGCCTCTGCATCATATCCGATCATATAATAATTCTCATCATCCCAGGACAATCCCCACGGGCAAATATGATACCACGCTCCTCCATGACGTAATTCCATCTCTTTCTTCACATTCCACTGGAAATACTGAAATTTAATCTTCTTATTTTCAGAAATCGCATTGTGGATTGCATCGACAGTATAATAGATACTTTCGTTCATCGTCTTAATTCTTCCCGATACATACACCTGTCGCTGCAACCTCTGGTTTGAATTTTCCTTCTGCCTGTCTATAATATTTTCTTTTGTTTTGCAGTAGACTTGGGAAGCTTTCGATAATCCTCCATAATCGCAATTTTGCTTTATCGTGTGCAGCTATAATTGATCAGCTTATGTAATGACAATGTAGGTTTTACATCTCTCTGGCGATGATAATCTCCCCGCATTGCCCTGATCAAATGGCATTTGATTATTATAGGTATTTTTATGATAAAGAAGGTATTGGTCAATCTCTTTCTTCAAAAAGATCTTCCAACAGCCTATAGTGGTCCGCACATATAAGGTATCTGTTTTCTTCACGTAATTGATTGAAAGTTTGTATTCTTTTTCCCAAGTCTCAATCATTTTCTTTTCGAGCTTCGCCACCCAAACCACCAATACTTACAGCGGCAAAACCGCTTGCTAATTGCCAGTTTTTCAGAAATCATCATTCTGTTTCTGGCTTCATTTTCTCTAAATAAATACAATTCAGCCTGTACGAATTTCATTAACGTACGCACCGCGTACGCCTCAGAAATTTGGGCACAACTGACAAAAAATCTTCTCGCAAAATCAAGTACAAAAGATTCCTCTACAGATCTCTTCTATTGCATCTTCTGACAAAAGAAGATTTCGTAACCTTCCTCTCTTTGGCTTCTTGCTGTCTTAATTATTTTTGGTCCCATTTCAGCTGATTCCAAATCAGCATATGCTTACATACTCTGCATGCAGTATACCCCAAAAACACAGCACTTTGTGACTCAACACAGTATTTTCTATCTTTAAAGCTTTCGCATATCGACATCCGCAGGCGTGCAATTTATAAGTTATTGTATTCGCAATACAATAATCATCTGCTGTCAAAAAACGATATTGTTTATAACATGTACAATACAGCTGATACAAATAGTTTACATCATGCTTTGCATTGTTTAAATAAGCAGAATCATACTCTATTTTTGAATATTCTAACGCGCTTTTAAATCCTATTTTTCTCACTTCATTATCAGCCGTACTTCCAAGTACTTCCACTGTAAAAAAATAGCCTTGTGCTTCCTGATCCGATTTTGCACTGTATCATATCACGCTTCCACAAATTATATGTATCTCTGTTCCAAACAATAATGTACCTATATTCAGGGAACGATCAAAATATGATACACCTCTTCCTTTGACTTTCCCATCATTACATTTGTTTCCGTTGTATGACAAAGCCGCAGATTTACTGGATTTGCACTTTTGATATTACTTAACCGGATTCCCCTTGAAAAAATCTTGATTTTCTGCATATTTCTGTCTGCTGCAATAACACCAATCTGAAACGGTTCCCTATGCTCCAGATCTTCCGTTCCAGGTTCCTGGTTCCATTTGATATTGATAAATAAGTATGAAAGCATCTCTTTCTTTTGCACATTATCATCCATCAAGTTCTTCTCCTTTGTCGTTGGCTCCTCAAACAATCCAGACAATTCCAACTCTGTCTTTGTTGCAGAAATATCATCTTCTTTTAAAACACATTTTTCTTCGATGGCTTACAATGTATTGCAATAGGTGGGGCATAAAACACCGTCAAAGGATATTGCACTTTACATGGCATTTAAAAAAAAAGCTAACCTAACCTATTTTTCATAGACTAACTGCTCGTATTAAGTTCCATATTCAGTTTTATTCTATAAATCCGACAGTAAAATTCGGTCATATGCGCCATTTTTCTTATCTTCCGGGTGTGGTTCCAGTCCGATAATCGTAATATCTTTCTGGTCTGGTCCATAAACCCAGTACATTCTCATTGCGCCACTGGTTTTATTTTTCCAGGTAAGACTGCCACTCTTTCATTCCATAACGTTTGATAATGGCTCTATCTCATGGGTTTGAAGACTTGATAGCCTTTCCCCCATTTTTTATACAACTGTTCTTCCTTCTTTTTATATTCCAGAACGCCGATAACAAAGTTCCTGCATTTCAGGAATTCCCATTCGTATTTAAAGTTCCTTTTTCCCCATTTTTTTAAATACAACTGTTCATATCCCAGGGTTCTTTTTTTTCCATGCTCTTCAACAATCAGATCTTTTCCCGTGATTTTGTGCTGATTCGGTACATATTCAATTAGATCTGAAATATCGCACTCTAATACTTCACAAATCTTGTCAACGTGATCCAGGTTTATACGGGTTACGAATTCGTGATACCATTCGTTGATTGTACTTGGCCGGATTCCAGTGGCTTCTGCAAGATCTTTCTGCGTCCACCTTTTTTCTCCAAGAAGCCGTGATAAATGAATTTTAATCATGATATCCATGCCCCTTTGCTGGTTATTCTATCACGAGGGCACTCTTTAAAAGTCATTTTGTTATATTATAACGAAATACGTTATTTTTCGTAATTCCTGATTATCAATTCCTTGAATTGCGAAGTTTTCGTCTTACCCGCCAGGCTGTTATTCCGGCTTATTTCTTCGATATTGTAACCCTTATACAGTTCTCTGACGTAAGTATCATCATTATAAGATAAGATAAAACGGCCTTTGATACTGCTTAAAACGGCTTTTAAACGCTCATGATCCGCTTCGGTGAAGCTTCCCTCATAATATTTTTCCGTCCCATGATAAGGCGGATCAAGATAAAAGAGTGCCCCTGGTCTATCATAAACCCGAATCAGGTTTTCAAAGTCCTTGTTCTCGATTACAACACCCTGAAGCCTCTTTTGAATGAGGGGAAGGTACTCGATAGCATTAGCAAGGTTCTTTTTATTCGTTCCGAAGGTTCTGCGATCTGAACCAAAGCTCACCTTTATAATATGAAAGAACCGCGCCGCTCTCTGGATATCCGTAAGTCCCTGACTGTCAAGCTGGCTCTTGCTGTCAAAGAACTGTTCCCGCGATATAGTCAGCCATTCCAGCTCTCTCTGCAGTTCTCCGCAATGATACTTGATGCACCGATATAAGTTTATCAAGTTGCTGTCGCGGTCGTTGAATACCTCCAGTTCTTTTCCCTGCTCTTTTTCAAAAAGAACCCATCCAGCTCCACCAAAAACTTCCACATACCGTGTAAAACCTTCTTCTGGAAACCTTTTTACAATCTCTTTTCTCAGTAATTTCTTTCCACCGATCCATGCAATAAAACTATTCATTATGTCCTCCTGATTTCAATTTTAAGGGGCATGAAATCAGGATGCTCCGGGAGCTCGCACTCCCAGAGCCTTCATTTATCTAACGTTTTAAATACGCACTGCTACAGAAGCCCGTGTAAGCTACTCCCTTCACAGTAGTCTTTACATAATACCATGGCTTTCCGTTGTACAGGCTGTAATATCCATAACAGGAGACCGCTGCTCCCTTCGGAATTGTAACCAGAATATCTTTTGTTGTACCGGCTCCCGCTCTCAAATTCAGATCTGCCGTGGTTTTATAGGTTCCACTGATAGATACATCCTTTTTCTGAGCTGCTTCAACTTTTTTATTCTGGCTGCTCTTGGAGCCGTTGTCCAGAACAACCACAGTGTGGCCTTCGTCTTTGTGACCAGGATATCTCCTCGTAACAAATAGTCTGAAGCTTTGCAATACTCATCTTTTTCCAGGATATCAAACTGGCCAGTCTGTTTCAGTGCTGCCACCTCATTCGCTGTGCTGAAACTATTCACATGAATTCCAGCATAAAGCACACAGCAACGTACCAATTCAGAGCAGTCTGTTTCCACGGCTGTATTTACCTTGGAAAGATCGTAATCATATGGCTTCGCTGCAGCCGTTGCCGTTCCTCTGTGGCCCTGGCAATAACCGATATTGTCATTCTGGCAGGCAGCTTCCATGTTTTTAGCGAGTGCCTCCCGGACTGCTGGTGACTTCGCTCTAATAACGATCCAGCCCTTTGAATGCGGATACCAGAGCTGCGTTGACACCTCTCTGCCGGTCTGATCGCCCGCCTTGCCACCATTTACTCCACCATTTTCATTGCTTCTTGCGCTTCCAACTCTTACTCCCATGTTGACTACACCTCCACATCATCCGTTGCTTCAATCACAATTCCTGCATTTTCCTGAATCTTCATCTGTTTTACTGCGGCTTCAATCAGGATCTCAATCTGCGTGTCCGAAAGTGCGATGTTCTTCTCCTGAAGAAGCTCTTTTTAAAAACTGCGTAACGATGGCTTTTTTCTCTTTTCCATCAGTGGCTTTCATGGTCTGCTGGGCCATTAAAACCGCTTTATACGCCCACTGAGCCACCAGGTTCAACTTCTCGGAATCAGCCTTGCTTTTTACCCAGGGAAGTACATATCTGGTTAATACCAGCACCGCCACCATCACCAAAATCTTTAAACCTTCAAAGCAAATATCACTCATTCTCCGTTTCCTCCATGCTTTCTTTTTTGTCTGTCTCCCTATCCTCCAGTTCATACTGTCTGGAAAGGTGTCTGTCTTTCGTTGTTTTGATCCAGCCCATTACTCCGCATTCTCCGCCACATACACTAAACACGCAGGTACATAAGGTATCCGGAATTCCTCCTGTTCTTATGTAAATAGCAATCATCACAATCACAAAAACAAGTAAAAATATCGCCAGGATTACGAGGATCACATCCATGGTTTTCCACTTCTCTTTTTGCATGATTTTCCTCCAATTAAAAAGGCACATCGGAAATATCCGATGCACCTGTTTTTACCTTATTATTTCTCTGTGAGCTTCATCCATATAGGGAAGTTCTCGGCAGCCGTATTCAGCTACGTTCATTTCCTGATCGATAGAATCCAGCTTCTCCCGATAATAATTCTTTACTTCTTCGGAAACCTGGTTCATATGTTCCAGATCTGTCACCAGCTCCCGGAGGAGATCTGCCTGCTTGGTTGTCACATCGCAAAGCGTGTCTATAATATGAAGCAGAGTCATGTTTCTTCTCCCTTCCTATCATTCCTGTTTTTCCGCTTCAATAGCCGCTTTCACCTTTTCCCGGAAGGCCGCCGGTACGCTGTCAAGGGTTCTGATTTCAGCTTTAACTAAGGTCACATAAAGTTCTAACATATTACACGCCTCCATTCTCTTTTTCATACAGATCTGCAATTGCCTGCATGATGACTAAC
>VOFH01003942.1_pt1 | contig 12525 bp, 17 predicted proteins | sample 5384091 | NCBI WGS metagenome assembly VOFH01 (sample SAMN12384727, study PRJNA508395) | human gut metagenome | isolation source: healthy gut G | host: Homo sapiens
CAGTTACGTATTGCTTTCCACTTGACTTGTAAGATATTTCCATCTATAATTTTTATAGCAGCATCTTGAAAAGTTGTGCGAAAAGCAAGCTTTTTAGCGCACATTCTTCCATGCGCTTTTCCACAGAAATACAGAAATAAAATACTAAAAACTTCAAAGTGCTCAAAAAATACGTAGGCGGGAGAAACATGAAACAAAAAGCCTGGTGTCCAAATCGGACAATATCTCTGCCAAAGGGCGTGGTGCCCATCAATTGAGACCTTCCACCGCATCCCCATCCTGGGCGCATCTCCGCGGGCCTCCCCTCTATGCCGAGCAGCATATCGAGGGCTACACCCTGACAGATCTCAACGGTGGCGCTGAGTATTTTGGCTCCTGCGGGTGTCCGGGAACAACATGAACGCTACCCGGATCCAGGACGGACGTGCTCATCGTGCGCGGCAGAAGATGGTGGAGAACGGCGAAGTGGCCCGTGATCATGGTGGGCGATAAGGACGCCATCAAAGCGCTTTTATGCTACAGGTTCCAAGGTGACGCTGATGCCCCAGCCCACCAACCCGCAGCACCAGCCGCAGATCTACGACACCACCAAGACCAGGATCGGATCATCGGCAAGTGGGTGAAGGTAAGTTCACCTTGTGATCCCCGTCAAGAACGGATAATAAAAAAGTGCCCAAGTTGGATACAAAAAGAAATGAGGAGGAATGGTTATTCAGCACATTTGAATCGTCATTTTCTGAGGCATCTGGCCAGCCAACTCCATGTAGTTCTCCAAGTTACACTGTGAAGGAAAAGTTTTTCGGAACGGGTTCAGGGGAATCTGACAGAACTGGAGGAGGTAATTAATAAGCAGGCGGCCAAGGGCTACCGGCTCATACCATTTCCACGGCCAATGGCGGAAGTAAAGGCCTTGGTGGCGGTGATCGCATCCAGGCAACAATGGTTTTGAAAAAATTTACAAAAAGATTGTTCAATTGGAACACTGAGGGAGAAAAAGAGATGAAATGTAATAACTGCGGACAAGACTATCAAGGCAATTTTGCCCAAACTGCGGAGCCCCAGCGCCAGGGAATGTAGAACCCGCGAAGCGCAAAAAGAGATTTCTCAGGGTACATCATTCTGATTATTATTATTCTGTCTGCTCTTGTCTGCTCTGGACAACACCTCCAGCAATAGCGACAACAGTTCTAATCTTGATAATAGCATGTCTTCTGAAGACTCCAGTTCAGTTCAGCCGGATTCTTCAAATTCTACCGACTCGCAGCCCCTCAGCATTGCCGAATCAACAGGGCACGGATACAACAGATAGCGCTACTACAGGCCAAAAAGAATGCTTTAGCAAGCGCCCTGCTGTATCTACGCTATACAGCCTTTTTCCACGATGGCCTGGTCAACCAGCTGGAGCATGAAGGTTACACTACTGAGGAAGCTGTATAACATTGACCTGCGGAGCTGACTGGAATGAACAACATTAGCTCTGCAAAACTACCTGAATTCACAGCATTTTTCCTAGCGGCCTGATCAACCAGCTTGGTACGAAAAAAAATACACAAGTGAACAGGCAAAATATAGTGCGGACAACTGTGGAGCCGACTGGAACGAACAGGCTGCAAAAGTGCCAAGAATTATCTCAGTTTTTCCTCTTTTCCAGAGATGGATTGATCCAGCAGTTGGAATGAAGGATTCACGCATGAGCAAGCCGTTTACGGGTAGAGCAAAACGGATAACACAAAAGCCGCCCCAGGCAGGCGTGGCTTTTTCACATTCGATCAATCGAACATTTGTATTATTTTATGGAGGTACCGAAGATCCCAAAACCTGCGCAAGTCCGTCTGGGAATTATTTCATACAGCCACGTATTGGCGGGGAGAGCGAGCCGTCCGGGCAGAGGCAATCCGCACGGCCTGTATCCGGGAGGCCCGGGCAATCAAGGCTGAATACCTGGCCGGCAAGCGGGCCAGGCGCACCGGAAGCTCCCACTTTAACGGCAGCCATCGACGCCTATATCGAAGAGCGAGCAATACCCTCTCCCCTGACGATCCGAGGGTACCGAACGATCCAGAAGCACCGCCAGACCACCATGCCCCGGCGGCTGGATGAGATCGGAGAGGATGAGTGGCAGGTCATTGTAAACGCAGAGGCGGCCTTTGCGCGCCCAAAACGCTGAAGACGGCCTTTGCCTTTGTCCGCGGCGTGGTGGAGCACGCTACCGGTAAGCAGCTGCCCAAGGTCTCCCCTGGCGGCTCCTGGTGCCCAGAGAGCGGCCCTTCCTCACGCCGGACGAGATCCGGACCTTGTGGCTGCGGTGAAAGGTACCTGCCACGCCGTTCCGGCGCTTTGGCCCCTGTCCTCGCTGCGGATCTCGGAGATTCAGGCGCCCGCTGGGAGGACATCCGGAGGACCCGGATTTTGTCCGGGTGCAGGGCGCCGTTGTGCTCACGAGGACAACAAGTACCAGCGGAAGGCGCAGAACAAGAACTCCACGTCCACCCGCAATGTTCCGGTGATGATCCCAGAACTGCGGGAGGCCATCAAACGGGACCGAAAGCCGGTGGGGCCGGTCCGGGAGATCACCCAGAACAGCCTACGCTGCGCCGTTAAGAAGATCTGCCGTGAGAACGGTCTGCCGGACGTGGGCATCCACGGCCTGCGCACAACAGCTTCGCCTCCTGGCCCACCACCTGCGGGTACCGGAACGCATTGCCATGGATGGAGATGGGGCTGGGCTGACGCAACCACCATGCATAAAATCTATACGCACATCGCCCAGTCCGATATAAAGCGCTATCAGACCACTATGACAGACTTTTTCCGGGCAAAAATACGCAACAAAAATCATTAGCAAAACCATTAGCAAAATTTTGTGCTTTGAGCACCCAAAAGGATCAAAAATAGAACTGGTGTTTCAGTATGCGAAAAACGTTCTCATGCAATCCTGCAAGCCCTTTGTAAAAGAAAAAACCTCGGAACCATTGCAGTTCCGAGGTTTTTCCGTTGGCAGCGGGTGAAGGATTCGAACCCTCACAAACGGAGTCAGAGTCCGGTGTGCTACCATTACACAAACCCCGCTATCTCAAGCCGTTAACAGATTATATTATACTCAAGTTATAAGAAATTTGTCAATACTTTTTCTATATTTTCCAACTTTTTTACCGGCCCTGAAAAAATACGCCCGCATAGCCAGGCGCGTCAATACAAAGGCTATTTTCGGGGTGATTTTCATGTATCATTTAAATGGTTTCTTGAAGTACCACCCAATCCGCGGCTGGACCCTCAGACCCCGTCTTTGCCCGGCGTTTGACTGCACTGGAATCGCTCTGTTCCCCGTTGCCGACAGCAAGGATATGGGAGTCCGGGTCGTAGACAACTTTTGCGAAGAGCACATCATGTAAAGAAAAGGGGCGCGCCCTCTATACGCGCCCCTTTTCCTCATAAGTATCCAGAAAAGAGTGCTTAAGACCCCGCCTGTTTTATATCCTACCATCGTATCCCAGCCGTACGCCATGAATTGCCTGAAAAATACTTTTCTCCACATTTGGATTGACCTGCTTCAACCGGCGAATCAGCTCTTTCATCTCCTGCCGCTTGGAAATGCTGCTGCCATCCGCTTCCAGTGTTTGTGCCTCTGTCAGCCGGCAGGCACATTGAGGAATTCAGATGGTTATAATTCCTCCAGGCAATAATTGCATCCTCGTGACGCAGTAGAGAGGGCGAATCAGTTCCATTCCGGGAAAGTTCTTGCTGTGAAGCTTGGGCATCATTCCCTGAATCTGGGACCCATAGAGAATAGCCCATCAAAGTTGTCTCGATCACATCGTTAAAGTGGTGCCCCAGCAATTTTATTGCAGCCCAGCTCCATGGCCTTGCTGTAAAGACTTTCCCGGCGCATCCTGGCGCAAAGATAGCAGGGTTCTTCACCACAGCAGTCACATCAAAAATATTGCTTTCAAAAATGGTGATGGGGATCTCCAGCCGTTCTGCGTTGTAAATGATCTGACGCCGATTTTCCGGACGGTAGCCCGGGTCCATCACCAGAAAGGTCAGTTCAAACGGCATCACCATGGTTTTGCAGCTCCTGCATCAGCTTTGCCAGCAGCATGGGTCCTTCCCACCGGATATGCATACGGCAATCCGGTCGCCAGGTGCGATCAGCTCATAGCGCTTCACCGCCGCAATAAAAAGGGATTCCCACAGGACCTTCCTGTATTTTTTTTCGATGCTGCGCTGGGCGCACTCTGCCGCTGTCAATTCTTTCGCCATGGGTCAGTCTCCTTTTTACATCCAGATTGCAAACAACCGCAGCACCGTTTCGATGGCTTTTGCGGCACCAGGAGCGCTGCTCCTAATCCTCTGAGTATATGGGACACTGCACCCCACAATCTCATCCATATCCTCAAAAAGCTCCTCCACTGCAGGCGGGCACGTGATAGAGCACAACGCCGCACTCTGTACTTGCAGATGAAAGCTCCGGTAATCCATATTCACCGTTCCCACCAAGGCAACCTCCCGGCTGCCATTACGCTTTTGCATGCAAAAGCCCGGCGAATACCGGTAGATCTTTACTCCGTGGGAGATCAGCTGGCCATAATACGTCTCCCGCCACTCAGATGGGTGAACCGATGGTCAGGAACCCCCGGCACCATGAGAGCCGTACATCACGCCTCCGTCTGCCGCAATGCACAGCGCTTTTACCATGGACTCCTCAATCACCAGATACGGAGTCGTCAGGTAAAGGAAGCGTCTTGCGTTGGCAATCAGCTGGAGGTAGGTCTCCTCTGCGGGATTGTCCGGGTTGTTCATAGGCCCGTCACAAAAGCACTGACACTAGGCCCGGGGCCTTCTGATCCGATTCTCCCGGTAGTAGTCGTGCTCGTTGTCCAGCGTCCCGCCCAGCATTTCCCTTATGGATGAAATGAAGCCAGGCCCCAGGCCCCCTCTCCTTCCAGGCAAACGCCGGTATCCTTCCAATGGCCCAGGCGGTTTACAAATTGGCATACTCATCTCCGATATTCAGCCCGCCGGTATAGGCGCAGCAGCCGTCAATCACTGCGATTTTCTATGATCCCGGTAGTTGAAATAGATCCGGTTAATATATTTGTGCACAGGGTTAAAAATTCGAACCTCAATATTGGCATCCTGAATTTCCTGAAGCGTGGCGTCAGAAAGGCGGGTGATGTTTCCAAAGTCGTCAAAAATAATTTTGACTTCCACCCCCTCCGCCCGCTGACGAAGGACCTCAAAATCCGGTCCCAGAGCTTGCCCTCTGCCAGGATATAGTACTCGAGAAGATATAGTTTTTGCGCTTTTTCCATCCGGGTGATCAGATCGGCAAAAAGTCCGCACCCTCCGGAAATAGCGAACCTGGGTATTCCGGTAAACCAAAAACCCTCTTTTTTTCCAGATAGGCCGCCAGCCGTCCCCAGGCAGGGGAGCTCTTTGGAAAGGCGCAGCACATTGTCATGGCTCTCCATGCGGGTGCTTTGCCGTTCCAGGGGCATGGGCACATATTTCAGACTGAGCTGTTTTGCCTGGCGGGCGCCGCCCCAGAGAAAGTAAAAAATCATACCTGCAATGGGAAGCGCCAATATGAGCAGGATCCAGCTGATTTTTATAGGAAGGGCTTCCGCCCCGATTTGAGTACACTGAAGGCGCAGATCAAAGCACCCATTTCCATGGCCAGATAGATGACGGTGGAGTACCGCCCTGGCGGCAAGCGCCAGCCCCAGCACGATGGCACGCCTGCACCAGCAATGACAAAAGACCATCAGGATGCGCACAGACGCAGAGATATGGCGCTCGGCTCTTTGCCGCTGATTTTTCTTTTTTGCCGTGCCGCTCGTTTTTCACCTGCAATTCGCCTCCCCTTTTTGACAGCTTGTTTTATTATATAATAAAAATTGCATTTGGTGCAACCAGTATGTGACCGGCAATCACAGGTTCAGTCTGTCCGCCCATGAGAATTTTACCCTGTTTCAAATGGTATTTTACATAGAAAGGAAAAAAGACCACCTTTCTAAAACAGAAAGGTGGTCGTATCTATCATCCATTCTCCTGCAGAAGGTTCTGCTTAATCTCAAAAAGACGGGGGAAAGGTCCACATAGAAGGTATGGGGATTGTCGAAGCGGCGAACCTCCTCCCAGAGGGTATTCACCTGCTGAGCGCAGTAATTGCGGATATCCTCCAGCTTGGGAAGCTGGTAAAACCAGTTCACCATTTAAAAGACCGGCACCTGCAGCGGTCTCGCCTCAAAATTGGACACCGTCTTCTTTTTCCACGTGGCATTGGGATCGAACAGAAGCAGCGGCTGAGATTCATCCACAACTTCGTCATGTACGCAAATGTAGTCTGCAATGGCTTTTCCCGTGCAGCGATTGAACAGCCGGTAAGTCTTCTTAAAGTGCGGATTGGTAATCTTGCCCACATTCTCGCTGATCTTGATCTTGGGGATAATGTTGCCCTGCTGATCCTCCACTGCCACCAGCTTATAGACGCCGCCAAACACCGGTTCGCTGCGGGCAGTGATCATTCTTTCTCCCACGCCGAACAGGTCAATTTTGCATCCTGCAAAAGCAGGTCCTGAATCAGGTATTCGTCCAGAGAATTGGATACCGAGATCTGCATTCGGTCCAGCCCGCCGCGTCCAGCATCTGCCGGGCTTTTCTGGTGAGATAGGCCATGTCGCCGGAATCCAGCCGGATCCCGCATTTTTGATCCCCAGGGGCTTAAGCACTTCATTGAACGCGCGGATGGCGTCGGGAATGCCGGACTTCAGGGTGTTGTAGGTATCCACCAGCAGTACGGCGTTGTGGGGATAAATCTGGCAGTAGGTCTTAAATGCCTCATACTGGGAATCAAACATCTGCACCCAGGCGTGGGCCATTGTTCCGCCGGCAGGTACGCCGTACAATTCATCGGAAATCGTACGCAGTACCGGCGCAGCCGCCGATATACGCCGCGCGGGCGCGGTGATGGCGCCGTCCCGTCCCTGCGCCCGGCGGGAGCCGAACTCCAGCACGGTCCTGCCCCGGGCAGCAGCGAACAATGCGGTTTGCCTTGGTGGCGATCAGGCTCTGGTGATTGCCGGTAAAGGAGCGTAAAGGTTTCAATCAACTGTGCCTCAATGGCCCGGAGCGCGCACGGTAAACAATGGGCTCCTGAGGAAATACAGGAGTTCCCTCGGGAACCGCATAGATATCTCGGTAAAGTGAAATTAAGGTAATCCAAAATTCTTCGCTGAAGAGGTTCTTTCCCCGCAAAACTGGATGTCCTCACTCAGAAAAAGTGCAGGTCCTTAACGTACTCCACCAGCTGCTCCAGGCCAGGCCACAATGGCAAAGCCGCCTCCATCCGTACATTGCGGAAAAAACATCAAAGTAAGTGATGCGATCCTTTAAGCCGTTCTGAAAATACCCATTTCCCATGGTCAGCTCATAAAAATCGCAGAGCATGGTCATGTTCAGCTTTTCGTCGGTTTCATGTCCCGTCCCTCAGTTTTCTCATGTATTGCCCCTTGCAGAGCTCTGTTCAAAGTATAGTCTCTTTTTTGCATAAAAGCAATCATTCTTTGCCAATAATTTGTCAAATTTACATTGACTTTTACTGGTAAAGTCGCCTATTCTTAGAAAAAAGACAATTCTTCCATGGGGCATCGCTAAACCCCGGAAAGGAACCGCTATGGGTGTAATTTAAGTATTGATATTGGAGGCTCCACCACAAAAATCGTAGGGCTCCGGGAAGACAGGTCTGTTCTTTCCATGCTGCGGGTGCGGGCGGAGGATCAAATCGACGTCCCTGTACGGCCCTCGGCAACTATTTGAAAAGCAATGGGCTTGAGCTGCAGGATGTTTCTCATATTGCTCTGACTGGTGTGGGCCTCCTATGTGGATGGGGATATCTATGGCGTTCCCACACAGGTGGTCGAGGTGAATTCTCGGCCTGTGGACTGGGCGCTCTGGCGCTGTCCGAGACAGGACCCGCCCCCGTGGTCTCCATAGGCACCGGCACGGCCTTCATCTGCGCCAACCGGACGGGAGAGATCCGGCACATCGGCGGCAGTGGAATTGGAGGCGGAACCCTGGGCGGGCTTTGCCACAAGCTGGTGGGAATGGAGCGTTTCGACAGATCAAAAAACTGGCGGCCGACGGAGATCTGAGGAAAGTGGATCTCACCATTCAGGATATCTCCGGGACGCTGAGTCCTCCCTCCACCCGGACATGACGGCAGCCAACTTTGGAAATCTGGCGGAAGACGCCACGCCGGCAGATCTGGCGGCAGGCGCAGTGAATCTGGTGCTCAGGCCATCGGCACCATGTCCGTGCTGGCCTGCACTGGCTGCGGAACCAAGACCGTTGTACTTTACCGGATCCATGACCCGCTGCCCCAGGTGGAGCCCACGTTCCAGGTTTTTCATCGGCTCTATATTTCAATATATCATTCCGGAAAATGCCACCTTCGCCACGGCCATCGGCGCCGGGCTGTGCAGTCTGCAGGCATAATCTCCATGGATTTTAAAAGCGCAGGAGGCTCTCCTGCTGAGGCGAAAAAAAGCGGTGGGCAAAAGCCCACCCTTTTTCTTCTCAATGATGAGATGGCCCCCTGATGAGAAGATTTACTCTTCCTCTTTCTCCTCTTCTTCCTTGGCCAAATCGCTCAGGTCAAACTCCAGCTTTTCGCGCCGCAGTTGGGGCAAATGACCTCGCCCTCTTCAGAAACGGAGTCATCAAAATAAATTTCCTCTTCGCAGTTGGGGCAGGTGGTCTTTGCTAGCAGTCCCTCGTCATCCTCGTCGTCCTCAGACTCCTCTTTAGACCAGGCTCTCCAGATCAGCCAGATCGTCGCTGACCGCGTCCAGACCATCCTCCAGGTCGCACTGCTCTTCCTTCATATCCTCAATCTCCAGGGCGATATCGTCCAGCAGATCGATGTTGACAGAAATCAGTTTTCCTCTTTGGACTTGTCGCTCAGCTCCAGGCCCTCAGCCAGTCCCTTCAGGTAAAACCTTCTCAGAAATACTCATGGCGCAGCTCCTTTCAAAGCCGTGGTGCGGATATGCTCCCATCAAAATCCTATTTTCCAGTAACCGTTCCGGACAATTACTCCTTGCAGCGGGACATATACTGCCGGTGCCGGGTATCGATGGTAATCTTGTCGCCCACGTTGATGAACAGAGGCACCTTGATTTCAGCGCCCGTCTCAGGGTGGCAGGCTTGGTCACGTTGGTAGCGGTGTCGTTTCGAAGCCGGGGCTCCGTCTCGGTGACTTCCAGATCCCACAAAGTTGGGCGCCTCCACGCCGAACACGTTTCCTCTTTATAGGACTGCAGCTTGCAAACGGTGTTTTCCTTGATGAAGCCGGAAGCCATCTCCCAGAACGTCGTGGTTCAGGGGGATCATATCGAACGTCTCCGGATCCATAAAATAATACAGATCACCGTCGTTTAGCTGTACTCAGCATCCTTACGCTCCACAAAAGCCTGTTCAAACTTGGCGGTGGGGTTGAAAGACATTTGGCCACAGCACTGGTCACCACATTCTTCATCTTGGTACGCACAAAGGCCGCACCCTTGCCGGGCTTCACGTGCTGGAACTCCACCACGGTTCATGATCTTTTCCGTCCATCTCAAAGGTGACGCCATTTCTAAAATCGCCGGCAGTAATGGTTGCCATATTTTTTCCTCCTCAAAAGAATATGAGAAAACAACCTGCTTGCGATTATTTTTCTCTTTTTAAAAACATGCAAAAAATAGCCTATGATATTTTATCCCATTTCCAGTTCTATGCAAGGTTTGCTCTCAAAAGCGAAAAAAACTTTCCACTTTTTCCGCCTTTCTCCATTTCAGCGCCGGTCTGCGGGGCAGCGGGCTTTCAAACGGCCTCTGCAAAAGCATGCAAAACCTTCTGCCATGGCGTTACCGCCCCCCACAGGCTACACCATCAGCAAGCACCCCCCCGGACCGTTTGGCAGCCAAAACATCCGGTGAGCAGCTTATCGCCCAGCATGGCGGTGGACGATGGGGTCCTGCCGGCCCGCTCCGCGGCCGCATACAGCCCCCGCGGAGAAGGCTTGCCCGCGCGGCCCTGATAGGCACCCCCAACTGGGCGCAAAACTCATGGACCCGTTTGCCCGAGCGGTTGTTGGACACGATCATAAATTCGATCCCCTGCCTGCAGCGCCCCGGATCCACTGTTTTACCCTGTTCATCAGGGCGGCGGTGGGATTTTGCGGCCAGCGTATAGTCAGGTCGGACAGCAGCAGGGTAATGCCTCGCTGCCGCAATTCCTCCGGGGGTAATCTGGAGAAAATGCCCAAACAGCATATCAGGCACAGACCAGAGAGAAACTCATACTTTGCTCCTTTTCTTCATATCTTGTTTCCAGTACAACAACTTTCGACGCTTCCACAGGGAGATCCTTTGCAGCTGTATCTTTCTGTCACACTCAGCAAGAAGAATCCGCCCTACTTACTTCACTTCCACACTGCCAGACTTTGCCCATGTGGCCCTGCCGCATCGGCACACAGAGTCCACACTTCTGCAAAGCAACCTGCTGAGTTCAAACCCGGGGCGGAATTCTTTCTCTCAGCGATCCTGGGCTCCACCCATCCACAGCGCCCGACCGCTGGCCGAAAACGCAGTCGTGAGGCTGCTATCGGCGAGGGGTTGCAGGCGTTTTGGCTGACTTTGAATGCGCCCCTACCCAGGATCGCAGGCAGTTTCTTTCCTCGCTTGTGGAAATGCTGCGAAAAAATCGCGCGCCACTTTGCATTGCCCCAGAATTACCGCACCTGAGAGCCATCACCCATATTCCAACCACCGCCATCTCCGGCAGAAACTTGAACTTACCTGGAAGAATGCCCGCCAGAGGTCCCGTTTACTCTGGATCCTGCAGCGGCTGCGGGATGGTTTTCACTCCCCGCCCCTTCCGGAGAAGGCGTTCCTCTTTCCGCGGATGCTTTTCGCCATGGCGCTTGAGAGCCAGTCCATCTTTATTCTCCGCTCTGTGCGCCCGCTATTTCACCTGCAGCCGGGGCCGGAGAACATGCGCTGGTCCTCTTTGATGATGCAGATACCCTGCACGGCAGAAAATTCAATCTGGCAACAAACTTGGAATCCGCACGGCCTTTTGATGTATCAGAGCGCGGGCCTCCTGCCCGCTCTGTTTAGCTCCACTCCGTCCCCAATCATAAGCTAACGAAAAAAGAGGCGCTACGTTTTTCTGCAGGCCTGCTGTAAACCAAACTTCTTGGGCGTTCTTGCAGGCCGCTTTGGACTTCTTACGGCGCTTCACGCTGGGGCTTTCATAGTGCTCTCTTTTGGACTTCCCATGGAACTTTTCTTAAAACGCTGCGCTGTCAGACTCGTTTTCCTTAACATGGACCTCAGACATTTATATTTCCCTCCCTCAGAATGCCGGACAAGCCAGCACTTTAAGGGCCATAATTTATGGCTTTAACGAATGCATTATACCTGTTTTGCCTACTCTTGTCAGAAACTTATCATTCTCCCTGTGCTCTATGATAGTTTTTTCCTTAAAAACGTGTTTTCCTCCGCCCATTACTTCTTCCCATCTTATACTAAGAAGAGCTTCCAGAAAGAAGGAGGACGCGTCATTAACAAACGACTGCACAGTAAAGATATTCCTCTGGTGGGATTTAAATCATCTTTAACATCATTGGGCCGGCACTGACCTGGTTTGTAGGTCTGCCGGTTCTGGGGTGATTGCTGTGGCCTGGGCCGGAGGACTGGACCAGTTAGGCGCCAGGAGTTCACCGGCTTTTTCGGATTTTTCACGGTGGTATCCTATCTGGCCATCGGCCCCTGCCAACCATTCCCCGCACCGCCAGCACCTCTTTTGAGATGGCGGTGCCCCTTTCGTGGGTGAGGACGCGCAATCTGCACCTCTTCCGCCTGCTCCTATTCCCTGGTCTTTTTGCCCTGGCTCTGGTAGTTGCCCTGCGGCCGGAAAAGCTTACCGACCGGCTGGGAAAAATCTTCTGCCCCATTTTGATTGTTCTGATCGTACTTACCTTTGCCGCCTGTCTCCTAATCCCCTCCAGGGCTACGGCACTCCTTCCGAACGGTGGGACTGGCCCGTAAAGGCCATTGCCGCCGGATTTTTGGACGGGTATCAGACCATGGACACCATTGCCGCTCTGGCTTTCGGCATCGTCATTGCCCTGAATAATATTCGGGCCCGTGGGGTCAGCGACGACCGGGCAGTGGTAAAACACCGTGCGCTCCGGCATGTTGCCGGCCGGAATGCTCTCCTGCTCATTTACTCCATGCTGGCTCTTATCGGCGGCATCTCCGGCGGAGCAGTTCCCCAATCCAGTGACGGCCCAGGCGCTGACCAATGTGGTGCACCTGCTGTTCGGCCCGGTGGGCAATATCCTCCCCTGGCTGCCATCTTCGTCATCGCCTGCTTCAGCATTGTGTGCGTAGGACTCACCAGTTCCTGCGGAGAATACTTCCACAGCCTCCACTCAATCCAGCATAATATTTTCCCACCTGGCGTTGGCAGCGTGGC
>VOFH01003922.1_pt1 | contig 12519 bp, 31 predicted proteins | sample 5384091 | NCBI WGS metagenome assembly VOFH01 (sample SAMN12384727, study PRJNA508395) | human gut metagenome | isolation source: healthy gut G | host: Homo sapiens
GATATCACGCTGCCCGAGCTGTCGCTCGACCGTAGCCGCGCAGATGAGGAAAAGATCGCAGCCGCTGCTGGGCGAATACGCTGAACGCACCGGAGCAGGAGTGACGGCACGGTGCGCTTTCGAGAGCATGCAAAGTACGCTCGAGTGGCAGGCGGACGGCAATGCAGGCGGACTATACGCTGACTGAATCTGCGCCGACTTCGCATCCGGAAGCGCTCGAGCAGGCGCGCTGATTGTGCAACCGGTGGGATTTCAGGCCGAGCAGGCCAACTGGACGGCGAAGGACAAAGCGGTCCATGCTGACCGGCTCGGTCGCCGGACTGCCAGTGCAAACCGGCGGCTGACACTGGACTTTCCGCCGGAGACGGCTGGTGTCGCTCGTCGACAATGTGAGCCTTGGTACGCCGTATACCCGCGAACGGCATCAGCATTACCTGCAGCGCAGCGGATGCTCTGCTGCAGTTTCCGCAGAAAGGCGAAACCGGTACGATTGAGTCGATGACGGCCGGTTATCATCGTATGCAAACCGACAGCAGCCGCCGTATTCGTCTTTACACCTACTGGAAGATTGACACCGAAACAGGCGAATATTTGTGGATTGTGACAAAAGACGATTATCGGTGAAAACTGAAAAACTGCTTTTTTATCTGAAATTGTGGTAAAATGGCCAGTGAGATTTTTACGCGAATGGGTTTTAGCCGCTGTCAGACTGCCCGCAAAAGAGGGGTCGGCACGGACAGTCATTCGCTGACAGATACAGTATTCGGAGAAAAAACGCGAGATTTCCGCGCCAAGGCTTAGTGAGGAGTAGGTAGATTGACAAAGTATGTAATCAACGGCGGCAAGACGCTGAATGGTGAGGTGACCATCTCCGGCGCAAAGAATGCAGCGGTCGCAATCGTTCCGGCGGCTCTGCTGGCAGATGGCCCGGTTCGTCTTGAAAACGTGCCCAAGATCATTGATGTAACGCTGCGATGGAGATCATGCGGGAGCTGGGTGCGCAGATCCGCCAGATCAACGCCACTACGGTGGAAATCCAGAATGCGCAGAACCCGAGTCTCCGCCGCACGAGCTGGAGCGCAAGCTGCGCGCATCCTATATCTGCTCGGCGTGCTGCTCGGCAATTATGGCTTTGCCGAGGTAGCAATGCCAGGCGGCTGCAACTTCGGCGGCGTCCGGCCCATCGACCAGCACATCAAGGGCTTTGAAGCTCTGGGCGCAAAGGTAACGCTGCCCAAGGGCGGTTGACATCCGGGTCGAGGCACCCGGCTGACGGCCTGCACGGCGCACATATTTATTTTGACGTTGTTACGGTCGGCGCGACCATGAACATCATGCTCGCAGCCGTTCTGGCCGGGTCAGACGATTATGGAGAACTGCGCGAAGGAACCGCACATCGTCGATCTGGCGAACTTCCTGAACGCCATGGGCGCGGCTGTTAAGGGCGCCGGCACCGATGATCAAGATCCGCGGTGTAGAGAGCCTGCACGGCGGCAGTTACTCCATCATTCCGGATCAGATCGAGGCGGGCACTTTCATGGCAGCCGTTGCAGCCTGCGGCGGTTCGGTTCTGGTGAAGAATGTTATTCCACGTCATCTGGAGTGCATCACCGCAAAGCTGCGCGAAGAGATGAGCGTTGAGGTCACCGAGTTTGACGATGCGGTGCCTGTTCGCCGCGAGGGCAGCCTGACCAAGACCAACATCAAGACTCCTGCCGTACCTGGGCTTCCTGACCGACATGCAGCCGCAGATGACGACGGCGCTGTGTCTGGCAGAGGGCACCAGCATCATCACCGAGGGGATCTGGGGCAGCCGCTACCGCTATACCGAGGAGCTGACCCGCATGGGTGCGAACATTCATGTGGATGGCGCGATCGCGGTTGTTGAGGGTGTCCAGAGCTGAATGGTGCTCGGTCCGTGCACGACCTGCGTGCAGGCGCGGCGATGGTTATCGCCGGTCTGGCAGCCAAGGGTGTTACTGAGGTCGAGCAGGTGCAGAAACATCGAGCGCGGCTATGAGACGCCTCGTAGAAGTTTGTTGCTCTGGTGCGGATATAAATCGTCTGAGATTCCGGAAAGCGCCGAGAACAGTAATTTTAATTGTAATGAGGAAAAAGGCGGAGGGAGCATTTTTTCGCCTTTTTGCAGAATATAAGGCAGATGAGCAGAATGAAAGCAGAGTGTATGGTTCGGCGTGCGTCTGATGCGGACATGGGTGCGGTTCTCGCTTTTTGCCGCGCAGATTTTTGCGGACGAGCAGGATATTCCAAGGAGCTGAACTTCATCCCGGCGGATAAGCAGCCGCAGTGGTGGCATGGAGCAGGACGGCGAACTCGTCGGCAACAGCGGCCATTTACCGTATTGAGGGCGGGCAGTGGCACATGGGCCGCATCACGGTCGCGCGCAGGCTGCGCGGACAGCACAAGCGGAACCTTTCGCTGAAACGTGTGCTGACGATGTTTTTGCACAGGGTGTGGATAACATTTTCCTCGAAGCGAGAGACGCAACGGTGCACATTCTTACCGGATTCGGCGCAGAGATTGCCGGGGAACCGTTCGCATTCTACTGGCGGAAATGTCACACCGATGATTCTAACGCGAACCGCCTTCTGCAGCACACAAACGGATGAAAACAACTGCTGAAGGAGTACCATGGCAGAGCATTATTACAGTATCGCCAGCGGTTCGAGCGGCAACTGCGGCTTTATATATGGCGGACGGCACCGCGATTCTGATCGATCTCGGTGTGTCGCTGCGTAGGATTACGACTGCGCTGAAGGCACTGTCGCTCACGCTGGAGGATATTTCGGCGGTGGTGCTGACGCATGAGCACATCGACCATGTGAAGGGACTGCCGATGTTTCTTAAAAAGTGCCGAAGGCGCCGGTGTTTCCACCGCGGCACAGCCGAGGCTTTCGAGGAAAAAGAATCCGAGTACGCCGAACCGTTTGAACATATTGACAGCGGTGGAGCGCTTCTCTCTGGGTCAGGGATGTGGACGTTGTGCCGTTTCCGACGCCGCATGACGGTGCCGAGAGCACGGGCTATATTCGAGCACGGCGGCAGCCGGTTCGGCTTTTTTGCGACCGACCTTGGCTTTGTGCTCGCGCGGATGCGGCCGAGCTTCTGCGCGGCTGTGAAATGGTCGCTGAGAGCAAACCATGACCCTCACATGCTGCAGGCCGGTCCGTACCTGTATTCGCTCAAGATGCGTTGCCGGACCGAGCGGGCACCTGTCCAATCCGGACTGCGCCGTATTTGCAGCGGATCTGGTGAAAAAGCGGCACGCGAACGCCTGTGCTGGCGCACCTGAGTGAGAAAACAACATGCCGGGAGCTGGCGCGGCAGCAACGCTGGCCGAGCTGCGCGGGTTGCCTGGCGGTGCGAGGTGCCTGCTGCACCAAAGGAGCACATGGAGCATCCGGTATCGTTTGGGGAGGAAAAACTATGCTCTGTCCGCCGATCTGCGTCGGAAAGCTCGGAGAAAATTCGGGCGGACGCTGTCAAGGAATATACCAAGCCTCGGCGCATATTGTAAATTAGAGATCATCGAGCGCCCGAGCAGCGTTCGCCGCAGACGCCCTCTGAGGGCGAGATCGCGCAGGCGCCTTGAAAAGGAAGCCGCGCTCATCGAGAGCAAGCTGCCGCCCGGCGCGTTCAGTATTTGCGATGTGTGTCGAAGGCAAGCCGATGTCCTCTGGAGCAGCTGGCGGACTATTTCGGAAAAGCTGACCGTATCGGGGACAAAGCAAGATCTGCGGGTGCTCATCGGCGGCGTGTGGCCTGTCCGAGCGGGAAATAGCTGCGGCGCTGCGGTTGTCCATGTCACCTGATGACGTTTCCGCATCATTTAGCAAGAGTGATGGTGTCGAGCAGATTTACCGCGCGCTCAATATCGCGGCAGGCGCAAGTACCACAAGGAGGAGACATGCCGATGATAGAGGCGAACTCGTTACGATCATTGTAAATCTGCTGCTGGTAGGCGGGTTTCTCTGGTGGATGCTGCATCCGCGGCATAACAATAACGAAGAGCCGCTGGTGCCGAAAACCGCTGCCGAAAACCGGCAAAATGCGCTGTCCGATGTGCGGCGCGGAAGCAAAAGTCACGGGCAAACAGTGAGTGTCCGTGGTGCGGAGACTGCGGCTGGATCAACAAAGTTTGGGTACAAAACGACCTGGTTAAATGGCTAATATCAAGAAAAACCATTTACATTATGGACCGGATTTTGTAAAATATATATTAGAGAAGAACGCGGTTATTCGCACGGGACAAATGCGGAGCCGCGATGAGGGAAATTTTATTTCAGGAGGGGCGTCCCCTATGATTATCACGATAACGCTTAACGCCGCACTGACCGTACGCAGCGGATCGGAGCACCCGCTGCAGGTGGGCAGCTCAATCGCGCGGTGTCCAGTCATCTGGAACCGGGCGGCAAGGGCGAATCAACGTGTCGCGCGCGATCAAGGCGTTGGGCGGCAGCAGTATTGCGCTTGGCTTCAGTGCGGGCACAAACGGCCGCATTATGAAGGACATGCTGACAGCAGCGGACATTCACCACGATTTTGTTGATATTGCGGGACAACTCCGTGTCAATACGCAGATCATTGATGCGCAGGGCGGCCATACCGAGGTAAATGAGCGGGCAACAAGCTGGATGATTCGGATTTCCTGCGTTTGGGACCGCATGGAGAACTATCTGACGAGGGCAATATCTTCGTTCTGTCGGGTTCTACGCCGCCGGAGTTCCCGCTGAAGAACTACCGTAAGCTGTGCAAGACCATCACAGCTACGGCTGCAAGTTGACTCACGACGCACAGGGCGAGCTGCAGGAGGCACTGGGGTGCGAGCCGGACTTTGTAAAGCCGAACATCTTCGAGCTGGCTGGAGGCTGTCGGCGACAAGCCGTCCGCCGATCCCGAGGTCGTTGTACATTCCGCACGCAAGATGCTGGATATGGGCGCAAAGGCTGCTTTGTGTTTCCATGGGTCAGGAGGAGGGCGCTCTGCTGACCCGCAAAGAACGAGCCGGAGTCGCTGTACGTTACTACCACCCCGAAAATTTACGACGAAGGTGCGGTCGGTACCGGTGATGCAATGGTCGGCGCGATTGCAACACGCTATGCACGCGGGCATGAAGTTTGACGAGGTGGCACGCTTACGCCGTTGCGATGGGCCGCATGTGCCCGTCTGGCCGGCACCGAGATGGCCTCTCTCAAGAAGGTTTACGAGGTGTACGAGACCACGCAGGTTTACGTTCTGTAAGCAATACACAAACTATGGAGAGAACAACGAAACACGTTGTTCTTTTTACCCTTTCGCGATTACTTCAAGGAGTTAACAAATATGGATAAAAAACAATTACAGCAGCGTGTCACGGAGCAGCGCCGCCGCGTACGCCGCAGACTGACCATTCGCGGCGTACTGTCGCTTCTGGTCGTGTTGACATTCATACGCTGTGCGTTCATGCAGCGGTATGAGAATATGTTCGTATGCGCTGTCGCTCGTGCTGCTGGCGATGCCGACGCTGATTGAAAAACAGCTTGCCATCGACATCCCGCCGATGATGGAAGCTATCATCTACTGCTTTATCTATGCGGCGGAAATACTGGGCGAAATCAACTCGTTTTATACGATCATACCCGGCTGGGACACCATGCTGCACACTATCAACGGCTTTCTGGTCGCGGCGGTCGGCTTCCCCTGATCGATCTGTTCAACCGGAGTGAGCGGTTTTCCTTTAAGCTGTCGCCGCTGTTCCTGGCGATCGTGGCGTTCTGCTTTTCCATGACGGGTCGGCGTGTTGTGGGAATTTTCGAGTTCACTGCTGATCAGGTGATGCACACGGACATGCAGAAGGACTATGTCGTGCACGAGGTCAACTCGGTGTCGCTCAACCCGGACGGCCTGAATGTGCCGGTGCATGCAGATTGAGTCGGTCGTTGTCAACGGTGAGGATTGGACGGAGCAGCTTGGCGGCTATCTGGATATTGGCCTGATCGACACGATGAAGGATCTGCAGGTCAACTGCATCGGTGCAATCGCGTTTTCCATCATCGGCTTTTTTCTACGTCAAGCACCGCGGCAGGGCAAGCTGGCGGCAGCGTCATTCCGGTCGTGCTCGATCCCGAAAAAAAAAAAAGTAAAAAAGATGAGCAAAACAGGGAACCAAATGACGAGTGATTCCGTCTAATTCAATACTATCCCCGAAAACGATCTGAAGGAGAGTATGAAAGTATGATGAAAAAGCGAATGACCGCAGGTATGCTTTGGCGACACTCATGGCGGCAGTCCTGCCGGTTTCCGCGTGCGCGGCTCAGAATTCGGCGCCGCAGCCGCAGCTGAATACTGCAGAGCATATGCGCAGTATATGAACGGCTACACCGACGGCACCTTCCGTCCGGATGCGTCCATCACCCGTGCAGAGGCGAGCAAGCTGCTCACGTCCCTGCTAGTGGACTGGGGTGAGCATAGGGATTATCTGTTTAGCGATGTTTCGGTTTCCGCGTGGTATGCAAATGCCGTCTGTCAGATGATTAATTTCCGGTCTGCGAACGGCTACACGGACGGGCACGTTGCCGAACGCCAAGATTACCCGATGCGGAGTTTGTAGCGATTCTGTCGCGCTTCCGCACACCGACATCAGCACGACAAGTCGTTCGCTGATGTACCCAGGACCAACTGGGCGTACAATGCGGTGCAGACCGCTCTGGCACAGGGCTGGATTTCGGCAGGCACGAATTTCCGCCCGAATGCGCCGATTACCCGTGCGGAGACGGTATCCTCAACCGTGTGCTCGGCCGTCAGGCGGATGAATTTACGATCAATACGAGTGAGGGCATCCGTATTATGCCGGATGTGCCGAACACGCACTGGGCATACTGGGATGCTTGAGGCAACTTACCGACCATAAGTTTGATAAGTCGAGCGGCTCCGAAAAGTGGACTTCGTTCGATAAGGAGACTACCGGATTTGACGCCGGGCTGGCATAATATTGGCGGCAAGCTGTTCCATGTCAACGATGACAACAGTTTGACCATGACAAGTTCATCGGCTCGCTCGAGCTTGACCACAACGGCTGCTGGCATCACCGGCTCGACTGAACTGGACGCGCTGCTGGCTTCGGCAGTAAAGAGCATTGTGGGGACAACATGACCCAGCAGCAGAAGCTGCGTGCGGTGTATGATTACGCGAAGAATACGTTCGGCTATCTCGGCATCGGCGCGGCTGACACTGAAAGAGCGACTGGGCGCTGACCTCCGCGACCGATATGCCCAGACCCACAAGGGCAACTGCTCGGGCGGCAGGCTTTACTTACCTCGCCTGTCAGGTCGGCTTTGATGCACAGCTGATTCCGGGCACCGGCGTTTCGCCCAAGGGCAGTGAGTCGGTTCACGCGTGGACCGAGATTACCATCGACGGCACGGCTTACACCTTCGACCCGCAGATTGAAAAGCGTGTAAGAAGCGCTACAACGAGAATTACGACCATTCATGAAGAAGTACGGCGAGGCTGTCTGGGGCTATAAAGCCGGAGGTGACCGAGCCGGAGCAGCCGGAGACCGTCAAGGTGGACGAGCAGCTTTCCGCACTGGTGAGCAAGATTTACGGTGCGCGTCCGTTCGGCGGCATGGGCGTTGCCGAGGAGGCACTCTACAATGGCATGGGTGAGGACGGCATGGAGCCGCGGCCTGTTCTGGTACCTTGGTACGGATGACATCAAGTTTGAGGCAGGCGTGGCCTCCGAGTCTATGATTACCCCTGCAGGCACATTCCATCGTTGTTCTGCGCTTTGCGGATGAAAAGCAGGCGGCAGACGCGGCGGCTAAGCTCAAAAACCACGGTTGACCCGCGCAAAGTGGATCTGCGTAGGCGTTGATGAGGCCAAGGTTGTCTCAAAGGGCAAGCTTGGTCTGCGTTGTGATGGACGACGAAAACGGCGATTACTATATCAATAATTTCAAGGCGAATGCCTGAAACTGACCTTTGTGAAACTTGCGTGAACTGACACTTTCCTAAAAGCCACAATATCGCATACAATAGGCTTACAGGACAGAATTACTGGAAAGAGGGTATGCGATATGACAGAAAAAACATCAGAAAGCTTGTGCTGGCAGCACTGCTGGCGGCACTGACGGCAGTTGCTACGATGATCATCCGCATTCCGACACCGACACAGGGTTACATTTACCCTCGGTGACGGCATGGTGCTGATCTGTGGCATTCTGCTCGGTCCCGGTCTGTGCGCTGGCAGCCGGTATCGGCCTCGATGATGGCAGATCTTATCGGCGGCCATGGCATGGGTGCCCGGTACGTTTGCCATCAAGGCGCTGACCGCTCTGCTCGGCGGCTGGTTGTATCACCGCATGGCAGGCAAGGGCATGAATACGATTACCCGTGTGGTTCTGTGCGGCATTCCGGCAGAGATCATTATGGTTCTGGGCTACTTTATTGTATGAGGTCGGCATGGAAGTCGTGATGGGGCAGCAGCATGGGCGCTGCGGCAGCCGCGGTTGTTCTCGGCGTGCCGATGAATATCGTGCAGGGCATTGCGGGCATTATCGTTGGTGTGGTGCTGCTTCCGGTGCTCAGTCACGCAAGCGCGGAGATGGGCGAGAAGATTCGCGCATGATAATGGAGAGAAAAATGGTTCCGGAGACGGAAACTGTTTTTTTATCGAATTTTGATTTGCTATCGTGTGATTCTTCTGTGGAACGGCGGGGGGACCTCACCCCGCTGTTTCTACTTGAATTGCACCAATCGACGTCGATGATATAAATGGATTTGACAAACGGTTTCACACCATACGGTTACGCAATTATCCCCAACCTGTGGATAAGAAAAAAAGGACAGGAAATTTTCCCGTCCTTGGTCTATATGCGGTTACTCTTCCGAAGCAAATACGCCGTAAAATCGCGCTTGCGAGCTTTGAAGATATTCTACGATACGCGCGAGAACGCCTTCGTCGGCAGCATCCTGATCCGAGGTGACAGCATCAGCGTCATCGTCGGTCGAAACTTCCTGCGTGCGCAGGATGAACTGCAGATCGCCTCGGTGTCGGGTTCATACTGCTCGTCGATAGACTGCAGGTCAGAGGAGTCGATATTGAGAATGTTGGTATCGTCCTCAAGGTCGGTCTTAGCGTCGTCGATGGCATTTTCGCGAATATCATCGGTCGCGTTTTGCAGCTTATTCGAGCTGTTCGAGCGGGAAGCCTTTATCAAGCACATCGAGCAGGCCGTCGAGCATGGTCTGTGTGCTGGCATCCGCGTCGCTGCGAAACCGAACGCAGTGTGCTGTTGACCGTGCCGAGCAGCTGCCAGGAGGCGGTGAGCGTTTTGGTGGTGGTGTCGGATCAGCTGGCGCCCTGGCCGATGGAGGACGAGGTGATCGAGGTCAGCCGGTTGAGCGACCGGTCAGTGCCGGAATCTCGGTCAGCCGCTGATTGACGCGGCTGATGTGGTGTTGGCGAGTTCGGTCAGCTTTTTGCCCTCGGCGGTGAAGTCCTGTCCCAGACCCTTGTAATCGTCGAGAATGTCGCAGATGTCGTCCAGATTGTCGAGAATGGAATCCGAGGTGTCGATGAGAATCCGAGAGGGAACTGCTGGTGCTCGAGAGATTGTCATTCAAATGCTTATGCATCGGTAAGCTCCTGGCCTTTACCAGCGAAGGTGTTGAGTAATTCATATGCCATTTTGGTACTTCCGGACGGAACGACTCCAGCGTCCTCCATATTCTGTAAATGTGTTAGAGCCTTTGGTACCGGCATTAGTTACTGCTTTTAGTAATCGTATCAATTTTATCATTCAGGTTGCTCATCATCCTGAATAGCTTTGAGGTTCTTTTTTCAGCTTGCTGATATCAATACCTCTGCAACTCACTGATACAGTTACCCGAACCTGTCTTATCGTCCAGATCGTCCATCAGGTTTTCAAGGTTGCCCAGCGAGGTCTTGATGTTCTTGAGAAGTGTCTGATACTCAGTGATGTCCGCACCGACCTCGAGCGCATGGAGAATGCTGTTCGTAAAGTCGAGTTCAGCTTAACGAGCGTGTCCTTGGTGTTGTTCAGCCCGGAATCAGCGAATCGCTTTCTGCTGGTCAGCTTTCCAGAGCGGTCAGCGCGGCATCCGCCTGGATCAATGGTGCCGCGGTCCTGATCAGCTGCTGGCGCACGGCGTTACGCCAGAAATACCGCTTCGACATCGTACCCATGCCCCTGGGCATGGACTGCATGGTGTCGAGCATGTTGCCTTATGCCGGAGTACAGGCTGTCGCCGGAATTGCTCAGGCGGTCCTTGATGGGTCCTTCAGGTCGGAGATGATATCCAGCGAGGGACAGAGTAGCCGGTGTCATAAACATGAACATACCCATGTTCTCAAAGTTATCTGAGCCGATACGCACGTGAACGTGCTTTCTCGCCCGGCATACCCATGAATACGACCAGCTTGTAGGTGCCTACGGACTGAACCTGTGGAAACCCGGTGCCCAATGAAAGCGCCTTGCGCAGACGAGCATCATCATATTGTTTGTAGTAGTCGCTTGCGTAGCTGTTCGGCACGGCGTGAATGTCCATCTGAATGGTGCCGTTTGCGCCGGCGCACTGGTCCGCCTTCTGACCGGAACGCCGTTGAGCTTGTAGGAAACATCGAAGTTCCACGGCATCTGGATATTGACCTTGTCGGTCGGGATGCACTCGTAGTAGAAGCGGTTCTGTTTGTGGTGTCGAGTTCCAGTACACCGGAATTGTCCTTGATGACCGGCTCGTCAAAGGTGGACATATTGTAAACGTCCTTTGTAGTTCCGAAATCTGTGAATCGGTGGTGGCCGTTGAGGTTTACGCCCTTGACGATGCGCGTGTTGGTCGGCGCACCGTAGTAATCCATGTTGATGTATACGGTTTCGTCAGTTTTCGACTGTGGGCGCGGCGGCTGGGCTGCCTGCGGCAGCGCGAACGCAAGAACAAGAGGCGGCGCGGTAACGCGGCGCAGCTTATCTGTTTTCATGGTCGTTCTCCTCCGTATTATCGTTCTGGTCATTCTGGCTGGCTGTCGTTCGGCTTATTCTTTGTCGCAAGCGAGACGCTGGGCCAGCTGTTCAGCTGCCTCATGCATCTCAATGCGATTATGGATACGCCACGCAGCTTTTTGCCGATCATGCGCTTGTGTGCGGATTCTTCGGTCTGCTGCTGTTTGACGGCTCTGCGTCGGCGGCGTGTAGTCCTGCGGCAGCCAGTCATCGCCGTTCATCAGGTTCTTGAGCTTGAGGCGCAGCCTTTGTTGCGCGCCTTGCGGTTCTCGCGGATCTGGTTCTTGCAGGCTGACGCGCTGCTGGTGCAGCTCGCTCAGATCGGCAGCCATCTTGGTCGCGCGGATCTTGTTCATCTTGGCGTGCGCTTCTTTCTGCGTAATCCGGCTTTATGATCCAGCGGTCGAACAGCATCAGGCACATCGGCAGCAGGAACAGCACAAGGATCATGGAGATCAGCGCGCCGCGGCCGATCAGTTGCCCCAGGCCTGACACCGCCTCGACCGAGGTGAGCGAAGAACAGGCCGTAGGCAACGGTCATAACGATCATGCCGGAGGTCATGACCGACTCCGCGCTCATCGAGACGGCGCGAATGGCGGCTTCCTTTTTGTCGCCCTGCGTTCGCGCGTCCAGATAGTTGCCGGTCAGCAGGATGGAATAGTCGATGGTCGCGCCGAGCTGGATGCAGCCGACGATGATGAAGCCGAGATACATCGCGCTGACCGTAGATGTACGGAAGAGCGGTATTGATGAAGATCGCGCACTCGATCGGGATGAGAACGACGAAGGGCAGGATGAGCGCCCTTGTAGGTGAGCGCGACAACGAGCGCGACGCCGAGCAGCGAAACGATATTGACGCGGTTGTAGTCGGGCACGATGATGGATTTGATGTCCTGCGTGGACGGGGTGACGCCGACGAGGTAGGTCTGTTCGTTCGATAGTATTGATCCACGATGCCGCGGATATTGTCGGCAAACTTGTCATTTGCTTCTTTATATATGTGATTGTATTCTTTTAAATATTTGCTGATAAGTACAGTAGAATCTGTGTTCATGGTTCACCTCATTTAAATAATTATGTAGATTTCGAAATCAGATGATAGTAAGTCTGAAATCGTACTCTGTATATTGTAGTCTGAATTCGGACTTATGTCAAGCGGATAATAAAAAGAAATAAGCTGTGCATAATGCATAAAATCTATAAATTTTTAAGGAAGGATTAAGGCTGTGTATGTATAATAAGAGAGAAAATGAAAGTTGTATTGTTAGTTCATAAAATTTTACACATAACGCACAAAAAAATCTAGTTTTCACTGAAAAAAAACGATTACTATATGACATAATGCACAAATGAATAAAACATTACATTTTTTGGTGGATAAATACATCGCTTAAAATACAACTTTGAACAAAAACTTTCTTGTATTTTCTCTTGAAAGCACAGACTCAAATAATATAATCAAATCACTAAGAAAACGTGAGATGGAGGAGAAGAT
>VOFH01002740.1_pt1 | contig 12514 bp, 19 predicted proteins | sample 5384091 | NCBI WGS metagenome assembly VOFH01 (sample SAMN12384727, study PRJNA508395) | human gut metagenome | isolation source: healthy gut G | host: Homo sapiens
CGGCGCGGCCATCGGCCTTGAAATCTCTGAAGTTTCCGTATCTTATGGGCGCAACGGCGGATTTCCGTTTCTGATCGCCTATCTGTTTTTATCTGCATCCTGGGTGTTCCCGTTATGATTACGGAAATGTCCCTGGGAAGAAAGACCGGGAAGAATCCCGTTCTCGCGTATGATACGATTCATCCGCATGCCCGGATCGTCGGCTGCTTCGGCGTGCTTGCCGCCTTCGTCATCTTATCCTATTACGCCATTATCGGCGGCTGGATCATCAAATACTTTGCCAGCTATGCCACCACCTTCAGCCGCCGGCCGATTTCGGTGCGTTTACGGCGAAGCCTGTGGAACCGCTGGTCTGGTTTTTCTTATTCATGCTGATTACCGGCCTGATCTGTTATTTCGGTGTCAGTGGAATCGAAAAGGCCAGTAAATTCATGATGCCTGCGCTGTTTATCATCCTGATAATTATTATTGTCCGCGGCGTCACTCTGCCAGGAGCCGGGGAAGGGCTTGCGTTTATCTTTCTCTCCGCGTTTCGATGCATTTAACATTACGTCCGTAAGCGCGGCGCTGGGACAGGTTTTCTACCATTAAGCCTCTGTATGGGAATCACTATCACCTACGGAAGCTATCGGACAGAGATATCAGCATTCCTAAAAGCTGCATCAACATCGCGGCCCTGGATACCGTAATCGCGGTTCTCGCGGGAATCGCCATTTTCCTGCTGTATTTTGCCAGCGGATTGGAGCCGGCCTCCGGTCCCAGCCTGATCTTCGTCACACTTCCAAAAGTGTTTGATGCACTGAAGGGCGGATCTATTTTCGCAACCCTTTCTTTTACTGGTATTTTTGCAGCCGTGACGAGTGCTGTCGCCCTCCTGGAGGTATGTGCCTCCTTCGTCATGGGAACCTGGCACTGAGCAGAAAAAAGCCGTGCTTTTCTTAGCCACACGGATTTTCCTTCTTGAATTCCCAGTCTTGTCCTTGGGACCACTGGCGGATATCTCCATACTGAACTATAACATTTTCGATTTCGTCTGCATGCTGACGGACAACATCTTTCTTCCTCTGGCATCTTCATGCTACTATGTGGCCTGGAAATGGAGTCCCAAAATCTGATTGGGAAATCGAGCAAAACGGTGTGCGCTTCAGACTGGCAAAAATCTGATTTTCTTAATCGTTTATTATCTGGTGATGGTCGCCATTGTAACCATTACAGGGTTCATTGCCATTTATCATACAGTCTCGGGGCGATAATTTCCCCGCTAATTCCTCCAGACTCTTCACAGGAGGCATACAATCTGCCGCTTTCCAGAGATAAAAAGAGTTCCGGCTTCCGGCGCGGGTAATTTCCGATATAGGGTGCCAGTTCGTCAGCTCCGTTTCATTGTTCACTGTTCACCACAACGGTCCCGGCACGGTTTCTGCCAGATATGCCAGACGGCGAGCCAGAATGCTTCAGCGCTTCACCGCTTTCATCAGGTGAAACCTGTGCACACCAGTTCCTGGAGGGATACAGGACATTCATCATCGTCAGCGCTGCAAAACTGTGTCCAGACGGATATCCTCCATAGCGCCTGCCAGATAATGCAGCTGTTGATTACAGCCTGCCATTTCGTCTCCCCGGTGATCTGGGCCAGTTGATACAGTCCTAAAAGTTGCAGCTTGAATTTCCTGACGGCACTGCACCGTCATAAGTCTCTTTGTTCTCACAAGCGGTTCCCCGTCTTCCGCAGTCATCCAGAACCCGCCCCGCTCCCTGGTCAAAAAACTGCTGTACCATGGTTTCCGCCCATTGCCTGCGTGAGATAATCTGTCTGAAATGTCACCCTGTAAAGCTCCAGCAGGGCAAGAATATAGCAGGCATAATCGTCCAGCTTTCCCTCCCCGCAGAGTCTCCTTCACGATAACGCACCATCAGCCGTCCATCTCGTACGAGATTTTCATGGATAAATGTTCCCGCCCGGGCAGCCATATCCAGATAGTTTGTATCATCCAGGACTGCCCCTGCCTTCGCGCACGCGCAAATCATCCAGCCATTCCAGGAGACCAGTATCTTATCATCTCTGTGAAGCCGGGTACGGGTGATGCGGTAATCATACAGTTTTTTTTAAATCCGGGCTTTCGTGATTTTCCCATACTGCTTCATACGCTTCATTTTTCAGCAGATTGGGGATGCTTTTCCCTTCAAAAATTCCCACGTTCAGTTATTCCGTAGCTAGCTGCAAAGTCCGTTCCCGCGTCCGGGCCCAGAATCCGGCATATTTCTGAGGAGTAAATACATAATACTTTCCTTCTACCCCTTCACTGTCTGCGTCCTGCCCGCAATAGAAGCCTCCTTTTCATCTGTCAGTTCTGCCTCCACATAGCAAAGAACCGGCGGCCCACATTTATATCCATTACGTCCAGTCAGGCCAAACGCTTCCCACGTAAGCCATCAAGCAGCGCATTGTCATAAAGCATTTTTCAAAATGCGGCACCAGCCATGTTTCATCCGTAGAATATCTGGAGAATCCGCCTCAATGTGGTCAAAATTCCTCCCCGGTACATCTGTACCAGCGTTGTTTCCGCCATCGCAAGCGCTTCCCGCTTCTTCTCCCTTTACGCCATACTCCATCAGAAAGATCAGGTTATGGGGTGTCGGAAACTTAGGTGCACCGCCAAAGCCCCCATTCTTTTTCGAAATTACCCAAAACTGCCGAAACGCCTGATGCACTGCGTCGACTCCAGGCTCTGCCGACATGGTGATTCGTTCCTGCGCTTTTAAGTGAGCTTCGATCTGCCCCGCACTGTCTAAGAATGTTTCCCGTCCGCCTTCCACTGCCCGGCCACCGCGGTCAGCAATTCTTCCAGCCCCACACGGCCATATCTGGCATAAGGCGGAAAAATACGTTCCCGAAAAGAACGGTTTGCAGTCAGGAGCCATAATAATCGTAAGCGGCCAGCCACCCTGTCCGTTCATTGCCTGACAGACAGACATGTACACCGCATCACATCCGGCCGTTCCTCCCTGTCCACCTTTACGCAGACATATTCCCTGTTTAAAAAGTGCGTAATCCTGTCATTTTCAAATCATTCCTGCTCCATTACGTGACACCAGTGACAAGTACATCCCTGCAGACACGTCAGCTGTACCCAATAGATAGAAAAACGGGCTTATCCTCAAGCCGCGCTTTCTCAAATGCTTCCCCCCCCACGGATACCACTGCACAGGATTATAAGCGTGCTACAGCAGATACGGCGACTTTTCATTGATTAACCTATTGGGTATATTCTTATGATTGTCCACAGGACCACCTCCTTTCTGTAAAAGAGGGCATACTTGCGAGCTGCAAATACACCCCCTGTAAATGATCTGAGATTGATGGTTACCCTGTTATGTTCTCACTGACTGCGTTAAATTATACGCGGAACCATCACTTCTGACTATTTCCCGGACTGGATAAAAAGAAATCAGATCTTCCACGTTCTCAAACTTGTCGTAATCCCCGTTTATTCCCTCCCCTGTGATACATGACTCCATTTTTTTCATTGCGCTCCAGGCAGTCCAGCAGGGCTTCCACACCATACCGCTGAATAAATGTTCTGAATCCAAGCGGCTTTATTTTCCCCAGCAGCCCTTTTGAACAGGATTCTTCACAGACGTAACAGCCTGCGATTCCTTTTTCCATAGAACAGTTCCTGTTTTCACACCAGTTCCGATCCGCACATTCACCGGAATTACAGCCTGCGCATGTTTCATTCCCCGAACACAGACAGCAGGCAAGCCCGCATCTCGCTATACCCATTTCGTTTCATTTGTAACCCTCCTTATTTTCATTTCGACCCTATGTATCTAAAAACATGTTTTCTGTACTTTCATACTCACTGCCAAATGTATCTGCCATATATTTTTCTTCCTGCAAAATCTGCAGATGCAGCATTACCACTGCAAAATCGTAAAACCAGTAAAACCGGATTAAAAAACATAAGGAGGAAACCTAAATACACCAGATCAAAGCCAAGAAATGCCGGATTACGGCTAATGCTGTAGATACCGGTTGTCACCATCTCCGTCTTGTCATGTTCCGGTATGCCTGCCCGCCAGCTGTCCCTCATCGTATAGACAGAAACAGCAAAACACATCACTCCTGCAAATGCCGCCAACACCCCTGTATATCTGGCAAAAACCGGAAGCAGGCTGATTCCTGTGAATACGCTTATGAGTTCCGCCACAGGCGCCGCACAGGTCGCTGCCTTCATGGTCATTTCCACCCGAAATAACCTCCCCCTTTTTCCGCCTTTCGCAATATGATCAATCTGTATTCCCTGCTTTTTCTGCATTGCCATTTTCCCAAAATAAACTCCATAGAAAAGAAGAAGCGCCAACAGTCCCAGTCCTCGAAATATCATGCTTCCTCCCTGCCGGCCTGTGTTTTTGCCTTCTCCCACTGTTCCCTCGTCGAACAGGTGACATGTTCTGTCCTTATGTCATTCATCAGCACCCACGAGATCTTTTTTCATTGGTATGGTGATAGACAAAACCGCATTTTCCCTGAACGCGGCGGGATTGTTCATTTCCGTCAAAATAACCGCACCACAGTTTTTCCATATTCAGTTCTTCAAATCCATACCGGATCAGCTCACGCACCGCTTCCGAATCAGCCCCTGGCCCCAATAAGGAACTCCGATCCAGTATCCGATTTCCGCTTCCGTGTCCGGGATCTCTAAATTGCTTTCTTTGCCAGCCATGAATCCAATACTCCCCACCGGAAGCATGGTCTCCTTTAAGACGATTCGGCATACGTTCCTTCCTTAGAAAGGACATTCTTAATAATCTCACGGCTGTTCTCCACACCGGTATGTACCGGCCAGCCTGCGATGGGGCCAACCCGGTCATCCTTGCATAGCTGTATAAGTCCGCAGCATCCTGCGCTTCCCATGGACGGAGAATCAATCTGTCGGTTTCTAATCTTCTTTCACAAGAACACCTCCCCCCTTCCGCATGACTGCGGCATCAATGGCCTTTCACCCAACGCACTGCTCAAACAGTTTTACTAACTCCTATCATACCTTTTTTAAAGCAAAAGTAAATCTGCTTTATTCTTCGTTCATCAACAATCATGAACCGTGTAGTTAAAAGCAGATATCATTCACTCCCATCTGGAATGCATGATATCTGCCCTCTTATCCGTCTAGACTTGTCAGACTTATTCTGAATGATTTTCCTTATGACTCCTTGACCGCATATTCACCGTTTTCAGATTTCTGAAACAATGGCAGTTTCTGCAAAAAGATAATGTCATCCCGCTCTGCCGCATTTCCCTCTGCGAGTACAGTGCTTTTTTTTCGTGACGATTCCTCTGCACTTTCCACCAGCGCCTGCAGTGCATAGAGTGATTCGCCGGTAGAGATGACATCGTCCACGATACATACCCGTTTTCCCGGAGGCACTCTGCATCGTGGCCGTCCAGATACAAATGCTGCCGCCTGATGTCGTAATGGAATGTACCGACACGGAAACCACGCCGCTCATATAAGATTTGATGCTTTTTCTTGCAACAATAAAATTTTTTTGCCAAGAAGTCTGCTGATTTCATAGGCCAGGGCATTCCCTTGGCTTCCGCGGTTATAATGACATCCACGTCCCCAATTTTCTCAGCAAGCTTAGGCGCGCAGGCCATAATAAGCTCCGTATCCCCCATAATTACAAAACTGGCAAATGCCAGATTGTCCTCCAGATTGATAAAGGCAGTTTCCGCTTAACGCCAAAAAGTTCTAATTCGTAGCTTTCCATATATAATTTCCTCCTTTACATTCCAAGAATTTGGCTGCAATTCCGGCAAGCATACCAAGAAACGGATTGGAGATTGCCGTGACAACGAGTGCACTTCCGCCCACTGCCGGATTAACCGCAAGCGCCGCAGGCGCATCCAGCACAAATGTCTTGAACAGCCCAACACAAACAGAAAGCCTGCAATGGACGAGGACGGAACGTAATTGCCGATCTTCGGAAGCAGACCGCTCAATAGAATCACACCTACCACCACCATCATTGCAACGCCGGCCCAAACCGGATGGGGGGCGTTGGCGGTAGCCGAGATGATCGACTCAACCGGGGCGCCGCCAAAGAAGGAGGAGCCGATATCCGCAAGGGACGAGATCAGGGTTAAATGATCCACATTAAAGTATCTGCTCCCGCCATGCTGGCAGTAATTCCCCGAAGGAAATGTTGGACCCGATATTTAAGCATACCATTCCAAGCGCGCCGAATATGACAGTTCCGTTTATCGTAAATTTCTGTCGTTTAAATGTATCGTCAACAATCACGATGTTTTTCTTCTCTTTATTCAGAACCGCAGATGCCACACTGGAGGCGATGACTGAGATTACAATCGTATAGACCAGAGTGTTGGCACTGGAGCGGGTCAAAAATAGGTAATCACAGCCGCAGCCAGCGATACGCCGCCGGCGACACGATCTTCCTTCACCATATTGACAGCCGCTTTCGTCAATATCAGCCCCACGCCGGCCATCATTCCGTTAGCAATATCCGTCCTGATAAAATCCACAATTCTTGTCAGCATCCCGCAGGCGCCGACAACAGCAAGAATAACCGCCCCCTAATAAAGATCATGGTGCACCGCTCCGAACGGTTCCTGCCGCTGGTTCCCGCATAGGTTATGGTTTCCGCCTGAAACGAAATCGGCGCTACATTTTCCCGTAACTACATTGCCCACTGCTCCGATAAAACGCCATCGCCGTAGGCACGGCCGCAAATCCAAATGACAGCGCCAGCAGTCCTGAGGCAGCGCATTCAAAACAACACCAAATACGGCAAGTAAATCTGTCAGTAAAGCGTTCATGGTAATCTTTAGTCCCCTTATTTTCACCAATTAGTACAACTTATAATTATTATATCTTTATAAGTATACATTTTTAAAAAACAATTTGCATTGTAGCATATTTTTTATATATAATAAAACTATCATTTTACATATATGATATAATAATATTATTATATTAAAGGAGACTGTTTCTATGACCTTTGGAGTCTTACCGGAATTTTGTTGCGATTGTGGAATGCGGAAGTATTTATGGCGGCTGCGAACCAATTGCTGATTGCACAGCCATCTCTGAGCAACCAGCTGAAAAAATAGAAGCTTATTATGGGCGAAGCTGTTAATCTGAAACCGGCATAAGCTGGAGCTGACCGATGCCGGGCGTGTCTTTTATCTGCATGCCAGAGAGATCTGCCAGGCCGAGGAGAAACTTCAAACGAGATTCACAATCAAAAAGACAGCTTTTTTCCGAACTCTTTAAAGCTGTCGATCCCGGCGGAAACTCAGCCTATTTTCTCCATCATCTGTTTGATGATTTCCGGAAGCCGTATCCCAATGTTAATTTTGATTTTTATGAAATTCCAAGTGATTTTGCCATTCCTAATGTCTTAAACCACGTAACGGAGATCGGCCTCATACGTTCCAGTCTGCCCGGTTATGCATCGTTGGCCGTCTACCCATATGAAAAAGAGGAGATCGTCGCAGTCTGCAGTCCCGATCATCCTCTGGTACACAAAAGTGATATTCTTGATATTTCCCGGCTGGCGGATTACCCGTTGGCGGTCCCCTTCGACTGCCTGGACCTGGTCCGTTCCTCCTTCGCCACTGCCTGCTGGCGCCGAATATTTCCATCATTACCTCCTCCAACGCGACCGCCATCGAGTGGGCCAGATCCTTCGGCACTGTCGCGCTGGCCTCACTGACAACCGCTGACTTCCAGCATATTAAGGATTTGGCAGTGAAACATTTTTCTGATGAAAATCTGTTTATTACCAGCGCGTTTATTGTGAATAGGAGTATCCGCTGTCGCGGGCGGCGCGGAATTTTCTGGGGTTTCATGGGGTACATGCATAAATACCATGCATCAATGATGCCAGCCATGCATTGCCTCACTCCTGTATTTATGCTCCGACTTTCGTGTTTTTTTTAGAGAGTTTCACCTGTACTACATTTTATGAAGAGAATACTTCCGCCAGCACACTGCAGAGATTTGCCATATCGATCGGTTTTGTCACGTGAGCATTCATGCCGGCGGCTAACGCCTTGCTTCTGTCCTCGGAAAAGGCATTGGCTGTCAGGGCAATGATTGGAATCGTTTCTGCATCAGAGCGATCAGACCTCGTATCATGGTCTGCTGCTTCATATCCGTTCATAACCGGCATCTGAACATCCATCAGAATAAGATCATAATAACCAGGGAGGATTGTTCCAGTTTATCTACAGCTTCCTTCCCGTTTACGGCGCTCTCTGTCAAAGCTCCTTCTATAGACAGAAGCTCTTTTAAAATCTCTTCGTTAATTTCATTGTCCTCTACAATTAACACTCTCTTCCAGTAAAATCAAAGCGTTTCGTCTGGCCTCCATTCTGCTCTTTTTCTTTTCCTCCCGGCATTCCCTTCTTCTGCCGTCTCCAACTCTACATCTACAGTAAAAGTACTTCCCTTTTCCCAGCGTACTCTCAACGTTGATACTTCCCCCATCAAATCCAGCATACTCTTAGCGATGGCCATACCGAGACCGGTTCCCTGCGTATAGCTTCCCTCTTTTCCTCCATTCTGGTAAAAGGCATAAAAATGGTTTTCAGGAACTCCTCGGTCATTCCCTTCCGTCATCTTTATTACAAACTGATATCTGGCATATCCCTCTTTGCCTGCCTGAAGCTCCGTTACAGAGAATACAATTTGTCCTTGTTCCGGTGTATATTTTTATGGCATTGGACAATATATTCACCAATATACGGCTGAGGCGGAATTCATCTCCAATGAGGCTGTCATGTTTGATACTGCGTTTCTCCATGTTAAACGAAAGTTTTTTTTCCTTTAAACTGCTCCTGAAACATAGATACAATGCCTTCCAGCATGCCCGACAGTGAAAAATCTTATTTTCAAGCAGCATCTTGCCGCTTTCAATCTTGACATATCAAGGATCTCATCGATCAGCGCCAGCAAATGCCTGGAAGAATAGGAGATTTTTTCATACAGTTTATCACTTTTTCAGGATCCCCGGCATACTGCTCCGCAATTCTTTGCCATACCGAGAATGGCATTCATCGGTGTCCTGATGTCATGGCTCATATTGGAAAGGAAATTACTTTTTCGCTATATATTGGCACTATTGGCCGCCATAAGCGCCTGCTCTAAATTTTCGCGCTGCTCCCACTCCTTCGTCCTATCAGAGAGATTTGCAATCCACACTTCTTCAGGACTAAGATAAACAGGGTTAACCTGAAGACGAATCCAGCTTAGATTCCCGTTATTCCTGTTTCTATGCTGATGAATAGAACCCACAAAATCGCCCTGCCCATCCCAATGGATAAATTCATCCTTGATCCCGGCAATGTCTTCCTCGTCAGTATTTTCTCCCTCCGTAAACAACTGTTCAGCCTCTGGCGGCTCCACCCCATCACGCTTTCAAGATTAGGACTTACATATTCAGGCAGCCTTCAGTCTTATTATACATCATATAGACTTCATTTCCCTTTCGATCAAAAGGTTCAGCATTCTTTCACGGTTGTATACATCGGCATCTCGCTTTCTGTTCGCGAGCTGATTGAGCCGGAAAAATACAATTCCGCTTATGATGATGAAGTCCAACAATTACGGCACATGAAGTAAATACATTTCTGGAAAACCTGTTCATATTTTCCCCGATAATATCTCCGCCCACAAACAGAAGGAGGGTCAATTTGCCGTTTTCCAGTGGATTTAGCTGATATATTCCTGATGTCCGTCTTTTGTATAAACCGTTACTCCGCTGGTGCCGCTGTCCATCGCATCCTGTATTACTTCAGCACTCTTTTTCCATCCTTTGATGCATACTCCAGATAACTAAAAATATTATAATCCTTAATTGCATTGTCAGCCTGGGTATTAAACAGCCTGCTTCCATTCTGGTCAATAACGTAGCATATTCCTTTCCTTTCAAAGGCTGATATGGTTAATATCTCTAAAATGTTATCCAACTTATATTCAAGCGCTATGGCTGAAATATTCTCAGAGCCCGCCTGTTTCTTCTCCACCGGAATTGCAAAAAATAATGGCATTCCCATTAATATCTCTTCTTAAAAAAGACGTCAGTCCTGTCCCTTAAAGAGCAATCGCATTATCCTTTGTTATCAGCCTGCTCTTTCCCCAAATTCATCACTGCAGTTACCCGCATCATCAATAAGATAAATATGACTGAACTTCCATTCTTTCACCAGGTTTTGCCGATATTTTTGAGTGTCAGCCTCTGACATCCGGGTAGCCTCAGATCATAATCAATCGTACGCAGAAGGGACCAATTCTGATTTAGCTTGGAATTGATATTTATCGCTCACCTGATGTGCAATCTCTAATAAATGATATTCATTTTCCTTTCTTGCATTATTCTCCATATTTTTAAGAATACTGTCATCAGGAAAATGATGCCTGATATGGCAAGTAAGATTCCTGTTACGGGTGACATTGCGTATGCGTTTATACTTATCATTACTGATATCCTTCTCTTTTTTTCTTCAGTATCATATATTTTCCAACTTTTCTTTTGTATAGTAGTAACCCGTGTTTATTCTGAATGGCTCAGAAGATCATTCATCAAATCCAGCGCGCCTTCAGCAGAAAAAATGATTTTCCAGCATTTCATCAACAGTGATTTTCGAAATTTCAAAAAATTCTTCAGAGCCCAGACGAATATATGTACGGTTTCTTTCCAGGTATTGTTGTACCATGCTCATACTTCCGTCATATTCAAAAGAAATATCTCTCTTATAAGGAATCAATCGTCTGTATATCGATTCAGTTCCTCCTGGGCTGCGATGAGGTCATAGCCATCAAAACTTTCCAGGCCGCCTTCACACTGTTTTCTCCTGCTTTGGTGATGGCAAAGATTAAATGTGGATATGTCAGCAAAAAAAATTTGGCTTCTTCCAAATATGGAAGGATTTCCACCCTCCTTTCCGGAGTAATTTAGAAATACTTCACTGCTGATATTCACCATGGCCTGTGTACCTCTATAAATCTTTCATAAGAAAGGAGGTCGTCTGAATACATGTGTCCTGATCCAGGATCTTTAACGTATTAAGCCGCCCAATTTCTCGAAAGCAGGCAGCCATACTCTGGAATCCAGCTGGTTTTGTTTTTCTCCGTCATCATAGTCTTCCTCCAGATAATCCCGTCAACGGAAGACAAGCTAATTCCCATTCCCTGTAAAAAGATGCAGGGCATTATAATCGATACTCAAATCGATGGAATAACCTCTGATTCCATACGTCTCAAACGCCTGGCAAGCTGAAATAAAACTGTCAAAATCACTGGGAACCGGTATTATACTGTTCAAACAGTTCTTTGTTGGCTACGGATTCCGTCTACCGTACCAGACATGGGAACCCAAAATACCTTTCCTCACTGGTTTTATAATTTAGCATAAATATCATAATAAGAAGACGCCACTTCAGTCCTGGTCAGGATCCATGAGATATGGATTCAGACTGAGAGAATCCTTCATGGAAAATTTGCCCGGACCGTTATTATATCGGGCAGGCTACTCCGTCTCTGCAAGCTGTTTGTAATAATCCAGATTTCTCTGTCCTCGACCCATTTAATCTTTACTATCCGGTACCAGACTCTCGCACTTGTTCCGTATAATGACTCATACACGTCTAAATTCCAAAGCGCCACCTCTATCTCCGGTTTCGTGTTTTTACTGCAGCCCCAGACGCTGAGCGTAACCGCAACAAATGGCAATTACTACTGCACCAATCAACCACTTTTTATTTATTATCTTCATTTTTTCCTCATTGACAGCCTTTTGAGCTCTTTTTTACTTTTTTTCTACTGTATTTTTGTTCCCGCTACCAGAAAAACTGCTAATTTTATTATAAGATAAAATGATTGACAGCACAACAAAAAGCTAAATTTATCATATCTGGTTCATACCAGATTACTGCCAAAACAGTTAAAAAACACACCCATGGAATGATATGATTTTTCTTAAGTAGACAAGATAAAATAACCAAATCTAATTTGGGAGGTATTTTTATGTCCAAATCCTCATACTTCGGAATTCCAGGCAAAGGTGTCACAGGAATACCTTGATGGATTGGGTTCCTATAATTATTTAGCCACTAAATATAATATCGGGTGTAAAACATTGAAAGAGTGGGTTGCTAAATACAGAATTCATGGAATGGAGCATTTATTCGTAAAACGGGGAATGCTTCTTACTCATCCGATTTTAAAACCATGTGTCGAAGCGGTTTTATCTGGTGATGGAAGCGTAGATGATATCGGCTAAATATAACATTTCTTCAAGAAGGGTACTCTTGCCAATGGGTTGTGAGTTATAATGCCAATAGAGAACTTCTAAGGATTATGTTCCGAAAAGGGAGGTATGGCAGAGCTAGAAGAAAACAACCGTTGCTGAACGCAAAGAAATCGTTGAGTATTGTATTAACATAACCATGATTATAAAAGGGACTGCAGGCATATCGTTTTCATAC
>VOFH01003209.1_pt1 | contig 12505 bp, 24 predicted proteins | sample 5384091 | NCBI WGS metagenome assembly VOFH01 (sample SAMN12384727, study PRJNA508395) | human gut metagenome | isolation source: healthy gut G | host: Homo sapiens
TAAATTCTCCATATTTTCAAACATGGTACTCTTTTGGGTTCCAAGATCATTTGCACGTTCTATGTGTAGGCACACCGTATCATACTCTGCTTTTTTCACGCTCAAGTGAACAGTTTACATCGGCTATTTTTCTCTTGAATCATCAAGCACCTTTGCGATTTCCTGCTGCACCTGATCTGCTCCGCCGGCTGCTGTTGTGATGCGGTCAAACACTTCATAGGTTTCATCTGCACTCTCTAAACTCTTCCCGAGCGATTCTTTCGATGTTGTGATACTGTGATTCAAATTTTCCGTATCCTGTTCCACTTCGACAATACTTCCATCTACGGAACTGACAAGACTTTTGATCTCACTTGCCAGATTTTTTACTTCCTCTGCGACAACAGCAAAACCTTTTCCCTGCTCTCCTGCACGCGCCGCCTCAATCGACGCATTCAGTGCGAGCATATTGGTCTGATTTGCAATTGAAATGATCTGTCCCATACATTGCTTGATTTTCTGTACAGAAGCCTGAAAATCTTCAAATGCGCTGGATCTCGTCAAAATGTTCCTGCACTTCCCCGGAACTCTCCTTTAAGCTGCCAACTTTCTGTTGTGCCTCTTCCACCGCTTTTGTGATATCTTCCCTTACACCGGTAAACTGTCCGGATGTCTCACCAACTGTCTCAAACGTCTCATGAAAAGAACCAAGCTTCTCTTTCAGCTGTTTGTTTTCCTCTAAAACGGTCTGAAATGTATTCTGAATCTCCTGTAATTCGTCCAGCGAATTTACTTCCGTCAATGATAACTTTTTATGGTAGTCAAGCAGGCTGTCCGATACATGTATCAACGGATGCAGATTTAATTTTTCTTCCGTCTGCAAGCACCTGTTCTTTGGTCTCTTTTACCTGTTTTTTGAATTGAAACATCTGCACTTCCCCCTACTCAAATACCACACAGGACATGGTCTGGTTTACAAACTGGCTGTTGTAGTGTTCTCCAAAGCCAACCAGACCTGCATGCATGCCAAGTGTTCCCATTGTTTTTAAATACTGATCCATATAACGTTCCTGGGAGAAGAACAGATAGCGGAAAATACAGTTTATGGAAAAAATACCGGAAATTCTTCCGAAATCTCCTTTGATCTGTCGCACTGTTTCTTCGACAATAGAAGGATAATCATTTGTCTCAAGCAGATAAAGTACATCGGAATCATTGACCTGGCGATAACAGCACAGACCATGTCCTGCTACTTCCTTGATAGAGATAATACAGATATCCTTTCCGTTCTTTTTTGCCCAGCGGATTTTTAAATGTCTGGTTGACAATATCCTGTTCTCTGATTCCCAGCGTATCCTGATACGCCTGTCTTGCCGGCTTTCCGTTCAATTCGCCGACTGTGTATTTGCTGCGGTCTGTCTTTGATGCAATAAAACGGTACTGTGGGTTCGGATAATAAATATTTTCCTTGTAAACCCTGACTTTGCCGCCATTATTTTTTACAAATGCAAACACATCCGCATCTGTATATACTGTGCCATTTACGGAAACCTTTCCACCATCCCCGGTTCCACCGGTCAGTGATATTTTCTTTTTTCAAGGATACTGTACATAGTCGTAAGAACTGCTGCATCGTTTCCTGTACAAAAATCGATACATACAGTATTCTCAGATGATGCATTTATCTTCTGCAACGCCTTTTCCACCCTGCTTATATATTTCACCGGCATAATGGATGCCTGCTCTAGTACATCCGTCACAGCCTCTACACCCTCAAATGCTGTCACACTGACACCTTTTTCCGTCACACTGGTCTGGTAACTCATTCCAATGCATCCGATGCTTGGTACGCCCGGATATAATTCTTCAAGTTCAGCTACATGTGTTTCAAACTGTTCTGCGTTCGACATCAGAATCAAAAATGCCGGATTACTGATGCCCCGTACAGCTTCTTTTTAAATTTCCACTGGGACTTGTTCCATAACTCTCCTGCATCCGTCTGTTTCTCCTTTATCTCTTTTGTTTCAGATTTCAAACATATCCGCAAAAAATTATCCTATTTTCCGTAGCATCTGTCAAGTTTTCCTGATATATTTTACAATTCTTTCCCGGTGGCTTTTGTAATATCCTGCTTTGTGAATGCCCCCGGCAATAATTCTTCTAATGTAAATATTTTAAAATCATCCGGCGTATTTACCAGGATTACCTGAAATGTTTCCGGATCACAGAATTCTGCCATAACCTGGCGGCACACTCCACACGGATAAAGATAGTCATTGGCATCCCCATTGATCGCAATCGCAGTAAATTCTTTTTTCCCTCCGATACAGCCTTAAAAAAGCGGTCCTCTCCGCACAGTTTGTCGGTGTATATGCGGCATTTTCGATATTGCATCCCCGGTATATCCCGCCATCCTTTGTAAGAAGTGCAGCTCCTACTCTGAAATGTGAATACGGCGTATAGGCAAATTCTTTTGCAGCAATCGATTCCTGTGCCAGTTTCTTTATATCCATCTGTTTTTTCCTCCTGATTTATGTATAACATTCAATGATTTGTTCTCATTTTACCCGAAAACGGCTTTCATGAAAAGTTTTTAGAAAACTCTTGTGCCATAAGAAATACTTATGATATGATGATTAAAATGCTTTATCGCTATAAAGTAATGAATTAAAAAACATGGAGGGTTATTTATGACTACCAATCGTTTCTGCGAAATCACCCACGAATTACAGCATCTGTCAAAGCTCAGTGAGCAGTGTGCCAGAATTGATCCTGCTCTCTATGCAAAATACGATGTCAAACGCGGTCTCCGCGATATTAACGGTAAAGGTGTTTTAGTCGGTCTTACAGAAATTTCTGATGTATGCTCCACAAAGATGATTGACGGCAAGCTGCGTCCGGCAGACGGCGAGCTTTATTACCGCGGTTATAATGTCAAAGATATTATCGACGGCACATCGGAAAACAGTCATTTTGGCTTTGAGGAATGCACTTATCTGCTTCTTTTCGGGAAACTTCCTGCCCGGACGGAATTAACGGAATTTACGAAAATGCTCAGTGAATATCGTACCCTTCCTACCAGTTTTGTCCGTGATATTATTATGAAAGCCCCAAGCAAAGATATGATGAACACACTCGCAAGGAGTGTTCTCACACTTTATTCCTATGATGACCTTGCGGATGACATTTCGCTTCCGAATGTACTCAGACAGTGTTTACAGCTTATAAGTCTGTTCCCGCTTCTTTCGGTATACGGTTATCAGGCTTACAAACATTACCATGACGGTGCAAGCCTTTTTATCCATCCGCCAAAAGCTGAGTATTCCACCGCAGAAAACATTCTGCATATTCTGCGTCCGGACAGCCAGTTTACTCCTTTAGAAGCAAAGCTTTTAGATACCGCACTGATCCTTCACATGGATCATGGTGGTGGAAATAACTCTACATTTACCACGCATCTGGTATCGTCATCCGAACGGACACCTATTCTGTGATCGCTGCTTCCTTTAGGTTCCCTAAAAAAAGGTCCGAAAACACGGCGGTGCCAACATCAAGGTTGTCCGTATGTTTGAGGATATGAAAAGAGAATCTCTCCGACTGGAGCGATGAGGAAGAAATCAGTCGTTATTTAAGAGCCTTATTACATAAAGAAGCCTTTGATCACGCCGGTCTGATCTATGGCATGGGGCATGCTGTATATTCCCTTTCAGATCCCCGTGCCCGCATTTTCCGTTCTTTGTAGAAAAATTGTCTGCCGAAAAAGGCTATGAAAAGAGTTTGCTCTGTATGATGCCGTATCACGCTTAGCACCAAAAATTATCGCAGACGAGCGTCAGATTTATAAAGGTGTCAGCCCAAACGTCGATTTTTACAGTGGCTTTGCTTTACAGCATGTTAGGACTTCCGGTGGAACTTTACACACCGATCTTTGCAATCGCCAGAATCGCCGGATGGAGTGCCCACCGTCTTGAAGAGGTTGCCATCAACGGCAAGATTATGCGGCCTGCTTACAAAAACATCGGAGAACACAAAGAATATATTCCAATGGAAAACGCTGACCCGCCGGTCAGCGTTTTTTATCCGCTATCGTTCTATCTTAAGTTCAAACCAGAACGTCGAACCGCATCCCGGTTCGCTTACCACACCGTATCCGGCATGATGAAGTTCCAGTATATTTTTTACAATGGAAAGTCCCAGACCGGTTCCCATCACAGCACGTTTATGTGTCTTGTCCAATCTTTATAATAGCGGTCCCACACATAAGGAAGTGCCTCTTTTGCAATACCATCCCCACTGTCTGTCACTTGATCCGCACCTTATCCCTGAAATTTTCTGACGTACCCACACCGTTTTATCTTTCCCGGTATAATTGATCGCATTGTTGATCAGGTTGTAGATTACCTGATAAATCTTGTATTCATCTGCGTTTTTACCTGTACTTTTCCGTCATATTCGAAATGAATACAGTAGCCATCCTGCTCTTTTAATTTATTGTAGCGCTCTAAAACAGATTCGATGCTCTCTGTCAGATTGTATACTGTGTCATTTTTTTTCCATAACACCAGCCTGAAGTTTTGACATATCAAACATATCATTCACGAGATTTGTCAGGCGCCCGGCCTCATCGATCACTACCTGGACATTTTCCGTGTATTTTTCTCCCGGAAGATCACGCATGACCTCTGCATAGGCAATGATCATCGTAAGCGGTGTCCGCAGATCGTGCGATACATTTGCGATCAGTTCCGCCGCAGGGACTCATTTTTGCCAAGTTCTTTCGCCGTTGCATTGAGCGTGTCGGACAGTTTCCGCCACCTCACGGTAATCTTTTCCCCTCAAAACGCACATCAAAATCTCCTTGGTGCTTTCGCCGACTCATTGATCCGGATCAGTGACTTGAAATCTGTCTGGATATTAAAAGAGCGATCCCCAGTGAAAAGCAGGATCATGATCACAGTGATCCATATCAGTTCGATCCGCAGTGTATTAACAGTTGCATCCACCGGAGTAAGCTGCGTATTGACCAGCAGAATCTCTTCCTGACCGTCACTCTACAATTTTTACATAGATCACACTTTTGATGTGTTCCTGTCCGCGTTTCTGCAAAACCATTGGAATCGGGGCCATATGCCACATCTTCTGGTTCCGGCATATCTTCCTCCCAGAATTCCGGATTGATCCCGCCCTCATATTCGATTTTAAAAATCCCGCCATGTTCTTTTTGCCTGTTCATAATAATACTGTACCTGTTCCGACGGCATATCCGCAAGTCTGGAATTTACAATATACTCTGCGCTGCAAATCTCATTTCCATCCGTATTTGTCACATAGACTGCCATATTATTTTTTCGCTGCAATGTCATGGATCAGAGTGTCTTTATCATCCTCATCCGAGGTCAGTATATTTGCAACCGCCGACGTGACCTGCTCTGCTTCCCTGCTTTTGATCATGGTGTAGAACGAATCCAAAGATAGATCTGGATCAGCCATAACACGACAAGAAGTATTCCGGTAAAGACAAGCAGATAGGTAAATACTCTCCATTTAATACTGATTTTTTCATGCTTCAAACCGGTATCCCACCCTCTTAATGTCACTAAAAATTTGCGGTATTCACCCAGACTGCTCCGTAAAAGTTTGATATGGGTATCTAAGGTCCTGTCATCACCATAATAATCATACCCCATACCTCTGTGATCAGTTTTTTCACGGTCAAGTGCAATATTGCGGTTTCTTACTAAATAAAACAAAAGTTCGTATTCTTTTGGCGACATTTCCACACGCCTGCCATCCACAGTCACAGTTCGTCCGGTAAAATCAACAACCAGACCTTCTGCCTGAAAGATCTCATGTCCGTCCTGTACGTCTTTTTATTGTTTCTGCTGATTACAACTTTTACGCGCATCATAAGCTCACGTGGCGAAAACGGTTTTACCACATAATCGTCGATTCCGAGTTCAAATCCATGGATCTTGTCATACTCCTCGCCGCGTGCCGAGAGCATAATGACAGGGATCTCTTTGAACTTGCGGATTTCCAGGCAGGTGGAAAAGCCATCCAGTTCCGGCATCATCACATCCAGTATGATCAGATCAAAATCTTCTTTCCGGCAGATTTCAACTGCTTCCATTCCGTCATGTGCCTCCGCGATCTCATATCCTTCAAATTCCCCATATTTTCGAATGATCGCACGGATCTTGTCCTCATCGTCTACAACTAAAAAATACGTTCCATAACGTCCCATTTTCTCCCCAAATTGACATTTTTCTATTCATTACTATAACCGGCTTATGTGATGGCTGTGTGACTGCCATCTGATCAACATCTTAAATATGCAGGAATTTTTCCCTGGCAGTCTTTAAACTGTTCTGAAACCACAAAAAGATCCAAGGAAAATCACAAGTTCCAGCAGCGTCAGTTTTCCTAAGAAATTTGTGAGTTCGTTGATGATACCAATCAGTCCCACCAGTGCCACGATTCCTCCAAACACCGCCTCTCCAGTAAATAAATGCAATAAATCCCGCCGTATCCTTACATTTTTCATCTCTTCCTCAGCGATCACCATAGCATTGATCCTGCCGCTTTTTTTCATCTGAAGTGACGATATCACCATATAAATCCCAAAAGCAGAATCACTGCGTCAAATACAAGCATTACTTTCATTTTAAACCTCCAGCATAAAAAAAATTCTTATTTTGACATTCTTTTGTCCCATATTTTTATTATAAACACAATATAAAATTGGTGCAACTGAACATTTTGTTTTTTTTTTTACATAAAATCCCATATTTTCGGTCAAGAAACATTGAACTCTTGCGCCGATTAGTGTAAAATAAAAATAACATACTTATAGATGGGGGGCAAAAACCATGAAATTTGATGACACAAAAATTCTCATCAGTGACGATTCTATTTTAGCAAGAAAACAGTTAAAGGATATCCTCTCCCAGTTTGGCACACCAACATTTTTAGAGGCTGCAAACGGACAGGATGCTATTGATATTTACAAAAGGAATCCCTTCGCTTGTATTTCTTGACATCGTTATGCCGATCAAAGATGGCAATGCTGTCATACATGAGATTACTGATTTTGATCCAGATGCTACTATCATTATTGTCTCTTCTGTTGGTACGCAGTCCCAGCTCCGCGAAGCCATTGAGGCAGGTGCCAGTGATTTTATCCAGAAACCGATAAATGCGGATCAGATCGAACATATTATTACTTCAAGATTTGAAGGGATAGATATGTACGCTCACTTTTTTCGGAAACTATTTATTATCACACGGGATCACAAAGAACAGCTGATGCATGCCATGCAGGAAGCTTAAATAACGAACATCCAAAATTAGGAACCCTTGCCATGCATGCAGGCTATATCGCCAGCCAGTGAAGTGGACTGCGTAATTATCATGCAGACACATGAAGACAAACGTTTCGGTGAACTTGCCATCCGGGAAGCTGCTATTCGACAGAAGCTCAGGTTGGAGCTGTTGCAGACACAGAATCCTAATTTCTTACTTCTTGGTCAGGCATTAAATGATGGTGTTGTTAATAATGAGCAGCTCCAGTCTCTCATCATCGGTTATCAGTCTGAGAATGAACTTTACGATGCAGATATGTCCGCTGAAACGAAGGATATTGTAGATCACCTGTAGAAAATTTCTTTGTTATTGCTGAGCGTCCGCTTTCACCTGGAGAGCTTTCTTTCCTGCATCTCTTATTTAACGATCTCGTTCGTTTTATCGGGGATGATTTTTTCACCGGTTCGCCCTGAACTTTGTAAAGAATATCCGACAAACTATTGTATCAGGCAGCAGATCAATGGTAAATTTTCCATTCGTACTTATATCGATATGCCGGAAAGCACCTGCATTGCATTTGCATCCCGTTATGTCAATGAAGATTTTCACAGTTTTGACGAATATGTACAGTCTTCTCTCGAAGATTTCTTTAAATCTCCATAATGGTCTGTTCAACGTTAATATGTCAAACGAACAGGGCTTGAACTTCCAGAAGCTTGATGTTCCAAATGTTGTCACAGATGAACTGGTCACATTTGAACACGAGGCATATATGTTACTGATTGTTTATTCATTCGGAACAATACATTTTATATTTGAGTTGATTCATAATGAACTGTAAACAGGTACATCATAAACAATAGAGTGACTGTTATTATGAACAGTAAAAACGGCTGTGCCTTTGGGCACAGCCGTTTTCTATTCTTTTTACATTCCGAGGAACTGTTTTACAACCTTTGGCATCTCTTCTACTTCGCATACCGTCTTATGACGTACCTCAGCACTACGGATCTCCTCTATTGCCTGCGGGATTTTTACGTTACCGATCTTGCTTAATTCATCCACTAATTCAAACTCTGATAAAGAATCATATTTTGGATCAATGGCATCCATAACACTTCTGCTGAATTTAAATGGCTGGCTGTGGAAGCGATCACAGTCTTTGTTTCCGCATCATTTGTGTTTTTTTGTACTTGTGATATACGGATGCAGCAACTGCTGTGTGTATCAATCACATAACCGGTTTTCTCATACAGATCGCGGATGGTATCCGCAGTTTCTTTCTCACTCGCATAATTGCCGTAAAAGTCAGCAAGTTTCTCTTTCATCTCTGATGTAATCTCGTATTTACCAGTTGTATTAAGTTCTTTCATCAATGCCGCATTCTTAGCTGCATCCTCTCCGGCAATACGGTAGATCAGACGCTCTAAATTACTGGAGATCAGAATATCCATAGAAGGAGAACTTGTCAGCATAAATTCACGGTTCTTATCATATGTGCCTGTGGAGAAGAAATCATAAAGGACTTTGTTCTCATTTGAAGCACAGATCAGTTTTGCAACCGGGATTCCCATATTTTTGCATAAAAATGCAGCCAGGATATTTCAAAGTTACCGGTAGGAACCACAATATTGATCTTCTCATCTTATCTTAATGCTATTTTATCTGATTTAATTTATACAAGGGTTCTGGAACCTTCCAGCAAAGTTCTTCCTTTCGAGCAGCAAAACAGTTCCTTGAGCCTCCAACATGAACTTCATGATGTTTACCGAGCTCTTTCTGTTCTTGCTTCTGAAATGGATTTTATTCAATCAGAAGTTTATAAAAACAGCTTTTTTCTTGGTGACAGAATGGATCGGATCCTTTATTATGATTGCACAAACTACGGAAGATGGAGATAAAAAATACGGAAAAAGCAAAGAGCACCGTCCGAATCCCATTATTCAAATGGGACTCTTTACAGATGGTGACGGAATACCTTTGGCTTTCTCACTCTTTCCTGGAAACCAAAATGAGCAGAAATCCTTAAAACCTTTAGAAACAAAAGATTCTCCAACAATTCGGCTGTGATAAGTTTATCTATTGTAGTGACGCCGGACTTGCTTCTGAGGATAACCGTGTTCTTAATCACATGGGACAGAGGGCATTTATTGTTACTCAGTCCATCAAAAAGCTGCCTGCTGAAGACCGGGCATGGGCTTTAAAGAAAACTGGCTTCAAACGTCTCTCAGATGATAAACCTGTTGATCTCACAAAACTGACAGATGATGACAAGAACCAGCTTTATTATAAAGACGAACCATTGACAACAAAAAAACTGGATCAAAAATTAATCATAACCTACTCCCCTAAATATGCCGCTTATCAGAAAGCCATCCGTGCGGAGCAGATCTGTCGGGCAGAAAAAAATGGTTGCAAATGGCTCTCTAAAAAAAACAGCGTAAAAATCCAAATGATCCTGCAAGATTTGTAAATAAGGTAGCTGTAACCAACGAAGGAGAAAAAGCTAAGATCCACTATTATCTCGATACGGATAAGATTGCTGAAGAAGAAATGTATGACGGACTTTATGCGGTATGTACAGACCTGCTTGATGATGACGTTGCAGATATCTTAAAAGTCAGTGAAAATATACTGAATGCGCACTTTCATATCTTCATACTGTTCTGCAGATCGTTCCTCGGAACGTTTCAGATCTTCCGCCGCCGTATTGATCTCGTCCTCTTTCTGCGCTGCCTGCTGCTCTAACTGGTTCATATCGGAAGTGATCGTATTTAACTGTCCGTTCAGTCCGCTAAGGTCGCTCTCAATCCCTGTTTTTCATTGGTCAGGCTGTCCACCTGATCTTTCGCATCTTCTTTCTGTTTCTTAAGGTCTGTGATCTGGTCTTTTGCCTTATCAATATCTTTCTGTGTCGTTCCTGCATGGACAGTTGCCGTAACAAGTATGCAGCCGGTCAGTATTCCTCCCAGGATTCTTCTCAAAAAAATTGTGTCTCATGCTGTTCCTTTCGGCTGAACAGTAAAGCTTTCTGCTACTGTTGTATTTTTCGTTCATTGTATTTCTTCTATTAATATGGTATTATAGCATGTAAAGCACAATATGAATATTAATTTTTTTCACATACCATTATTGGGGGAATATTCAGGCATCTGATGTCTGGATATGGTATAAAAGAGCCTGATAATCATCACAGGGGAGGATTTACCTATGCAATTTGTAAAAACAGCAGATTTAAAACCCGGCATGAGACTTGCAAAACCAATCTACAATAAGATGGGTGTTCTTCTTTATGAAAGAGACACACTTTTTAACCATGCAGGGTATTAACAGTATCGAAAACTTTGGTCTGATCGGTATTTTTTATTCTTGAGCCGGCAGAGCCAGTACCGCCTCTTTCAGAGAGGATCTTGAATTCGAACAGTTCCAGACTATATATGTTTTTAAATTAAAAAGAAAATATGGATCGTCTGCAGGCCAATCAGGCACCTGTTTCGCTGAGCGATCTCGTCAGAGACATCCAGACACATTACGGCAGTCTTGATCACAAATTAAATTTTGCACAAAACCTGCGAAGTTCTGCAGATTTTGTTTACAAACATTCCATCAGTGTCGGCATTCTCTGTGCGATGATCACAAATCAGATGCATCTGCCTGCTGCAGAACAGACAGCCCTTATCACAGCTGCGCTTCTCTACGATTTTGGTTATCTGTATGTACCACAGACAGTGTTAGACAAAGGGATGACCTTACAACAGCAGATAAGGATTTTATCCAGCTCAACTTAGAGCGCGGTTATGAAACACTCCGTCCGGACCGTGGTGATTATAAATTCCCGGTACATACGCTTGATATTATCCAGCAGATCATTTTTAAAAACAGCCGTACTTTAAAAGTCAAAGAACCGGCAGACAATATCCGTCTTCTCGTCGATATTTTAGCAGTAGCGGACGAATTTGACCATCTGACCGCAATGAACATTAACAAACCGCCAATTTCAGAAATTGCTGCCATGGGACGTCTGAAAAAGGATAAAGCCACCTACAATCCGCTCGTACTTTCCGCTTTAGCAGAATGTATTCATATTCTTCCGACCGGTGCATGTGTAGATCTTTCCGATGGCGAAAAAGCCCTTGTGCTTGCAGAGAATCCGGCTGATTTTTTCTTCATCCGATGGTACTGAAGTTTTCCACAAACATGATATACGATTTAAGTGACCCGGTGATCAACAAATCTTTAAAGATCACAGATATCATGAAAACCATGGACAACCGTATCGCATTGGATAAAGATTCTGTAAAGCATTTTGTTTCCGATGCCTACATCAAAGAAACGGCAGACCGTTTCCGCAAGGTCAAGCTTCAGATTGCACAGCACAATCAAAGTAAACTGGAACAAAAAGCGGCAAGCGCCTTAATGAGTAGTGCATCTGTGATCCCGCAGGATGCTTTGGGCACAGAAAACCACTGGCCCAAAAGAAACCGCGCAAAAAAATGAAACTCCGTTAATCCGCGCGACTTTTTCTATATGTTGAGTGGATATTCCGGCGATATAAAAAACGACATGAAAGCAATTTCTTAACTGCTTTCATGTCGTTTTTTCATGTTGTCGCCAATATCCATATTCCGCAAAAGCAAAAACAGCACGCCTCCTTTTGGATTTGTGCTGTTTTTCTATATTATAAGATTCAAAAAACTACAAGTTCTTTACGGTCGCAATATCCACCGGTGTCAGATCATCGGTCGCAGTCTCTAAGCTGCGTGCCAACGCATTTGCCGTATCCATGGCTGTGATACAGTAAACACCTGTCTCAATTGCATTTCTCCGGATCAGAACCCGTCTCTGGTCTTATCACCATTTCCCGTGTCGGTGTATCGATTACAAGGTCTATCTTGTGTCCGAGGATAAGATCCATGACGTTTGGAGACTCCTGTGATATCTTGTTTACGCGAAGAGCATTTACTCCGTGCTCCTGTAAGTACTTTGCAGTACTTCTTGTAGCATAAATCTTGTATCCAAGCTTCTCAAAACGCTTTGCAACGCCGACTGCTTCCGGCTTATCTGCATCTTTGACGGTCATGATCATCTGTTTGTATTTCGGTAAAGTCACACCTGCGCCGAGGAATGCTTTGTAGAGAGTCCTGTTGAAGGTCTTTGCAATACCAAGCACTTCACCGGTTGATTTCATCTCCGGTCCTAAGGAGATCTCAGCGCCACGCAGTTT
>VOFH01001208.1_pt1 | contig 12487 bp, 19 predicted proteins | sample 5384091 | NCBI WGS metagenome assembly VOFH01 (sample SAMN12384727, study PRJNA508395) | human gut metagenome | isolation source: healthy gut G | host: Homo sapiens
GACCTGCCATCATAATGACTGTGATCTCATTGCCCGGTTTTAAGGCTATTTCTGTGGTTTCAGAGCCCATCAGCTTTACCAGTTCTTCTGTTACGATCTTGATAACCGTCTGTCCTGGTGTCAGGCTTCCGAATACCTCTTCCCCTACGGCTCTTTCCTGAATGGAACTGATGAACTGCTTCACTACTTTGAAGCTTACATCTGCTTCCAGGAGTGCCATTTTAACTTCCTTTAAGGCAGCTTTTACATCTGCTTCAGAAAGTCGGCCTTTGCCCCGCAGGTTTTTGAAAATATTCTGCAATTTGTCGGATAAGCTTTCAAAAGCCATTCATAACCTCCTAAAGTGTGGCTGTAATCTCACCGGATAATTTCCGGATCTGGTCGATCAGAGCCATATCTCTGGTTTTTGCACAGGTATCTGCCAGATCATCTAACTCCCGGATCATCTCCCGGATCTTCATGAACTTGGCTACCAGCTGCAGTTTTGTTTCATATTCTTCCAGTATCTTGTCGCACCGTTTTTTCAGATCGTGAACGCTCTGACGGCTGATCCCCTGCTCTCCTTTGCGATCTCGCTGGGAGAAAGATCATTTAACACCATGTCTTCATAGATACGGCGCTGATGTTCCGTCAGCAGTTCACCATAGAAATCGTACAACAGACCCTGTTCAACGATCTTTTCCATTTCAACCACCTGTGCTATCATACACGATGGCAGAAAAGAATGTCAAGTATTTTTACTTGACGTTTTTGTAAATATTAATGATCTCTTTATATCTTCTCTGTCAAGGACCAGATTTTCAGCCAGAGGGTTGATAACGATGTTATCACCACCGGTTGCGCGGATGGCATCAGCCATGGAAAATACAACACAGCCCCAGTCATTGCGCTTATAAGCCTTTTCAAATTCCATCCAGTCAGTAAACAGCGGAAGGAAGGCTTTTTCTGCTTGTTTGTAATTCTTGGAAGGATCAGTCCCTGTCCCTGCTCCGCACTTAAGCTGTTCTGTCCAACATTTAAGTCACCGTTGTATTTAACAGGAACCAGTAATTTGCTCTTTACCAGTTCATTTAATACAGCGTTCTTCTTTGCAGCGATCTTCTCCTCCCGTTCCGGATAAGATACAGGCCATCTTACTTCTCCTAACAGGTCTGCCATTTCAAAGCGCAGAGCCGGATTGGATACAGGAACCGGAAGCTCTGCTCCCTTTTTCCTCAGATGGATCCTCTAAGAAGTCAGAACGGTTCATCAGCAGCTGATAGGAGCCGTTATTAATAAGAAGTTTTTCCATTCCAAGATAGTAAAGCCATGCAAACAGGCTGATCCGTCCTGAAGTCCGGAATTCTTCTTTGGAACTTCTTTTAAGATCAGGGACTTGTGGTACTGGTTCTCATAGAAATGAAGGGCATGCTTTGCCAGGATCTCCTCAGAGTAAACATCAACGGTTCCTTCAATGATATAAGGAAGTCCGGTACTTTTATCTAAGAGAATATAAAGAGAAGAAGACATCTTTAACATCTCAACAACCGCATCATAAAGCAGCTGTCCCTTTTCATTGTAGTCCGGCATTTCTGCCTGCTCATTCATCTGCTGTAAACGGCAGATCATGAAGCTGCATTCTTTTACAGAAAGCGGAACCAGTCATGCCTCGGAAAGAGTTCCTTCTCCTGCAACCAGGGCAGAAAGCTCATCCTCTCTCTTTTTTGGCAGAAGGGCAGCCAGGTTTTCATCTCTCTCTCCTGCTTTTTTACAGCTTCCAGGTCATTTTCATTTTCCTCTGGTACGCCCTGAAGATCCTCCATGGTAAGGCCGGAGATCCTGTTAAAATCGATCACCTTTGGTGCAGGTGTTGCCTTAAAAGCAGGCTCTTCTGTCTCACTGACAACCTCTAACAGCTCATCTGTAACAGGTACTAACACAGCTCCCTTCGGAACGTCCTCTTTTACAGCACCGTCTAATTTAAAGCCATAATGTGGTCCATAAGTTCCCTTCATATCAGCAGAAGCTATCTTCATTAACTTGGTTCCCTGCTCGATCCCTTCGATGGTGCAGTGGAAAGCCGGCTTTCCTTCGCTGTCCAAGCAGATGGCTGCAGTACCGGGAGTCACCTTTCCTTCTGTCATCTTACCTGTGACAACTACGCTTTTTCCTTCTTTTTAATGCATAAACTTCATCTACAGCAAAATGAAAATCCATCTGCCTGTGTTTTTTATTTGAAAATAATCCCATTGTTTCCTCCCTAAAATCGGGCATGATATGAAGATTATACAACAGCCCGGCTTAAATGAAAAGCCTTTTATACCAGGAAAGAAGCTGCAATGGCCTTGATGCCTTCCGGATTTTTTGCAAACCATGTGTCAAAATCCATTCCGCTGTCGCTTACAGCATGTCCTAAAGCACATAAGAAATCCGGGATCTGCTCTTCTAACAAAGTTCCCACTTCTTCTCCCATGCGCTCCTGGCCCTGGATATCGCTGCCGTTGATATAAAGGTTAAAAGCAGGTTTTAATACTTTATCAATGGTCTTTGCGCCGCCTCTGAAGCCGATCACACCGATCTGGTGGGTACCGCAGGAAGACGGGCAGCCGGAAATATGGATCTTTGGCAGGATACCGTCAGCAAACTGCTCGTTTCTTTTTCCATTTCTACTAATTTCTGTAAAAGTCCCTGGGAGTCACGGATACCCTGCTGGCATACATGGGCACCGATACAGGCTACTGACTCCTCAAAAATCGTCTTCGCACTGTCTTCTGTTACATGTAAAACAGCTTCTAAGTCTTCTTCCCGGCAGTTGATCACATAGAAGGACTCATCCGGACAGAGGCGAAGTTCTGCACCTGGGATCTCACAGATAGCCTTGTATAAGTTTACAAATAAAGATGGATCTGGTGTTCCGCCTACCGGATGGCAGTGTACACTGTAAAGCCCCTGGCTGTTTCTGGGTATATACCCGGTTTCTTCCAGAATTTGTAAATACAGCCGTTGAAGCATCACAGCCAGTCTCTGCCTCACAGCCCACTTCAGCCTCAGGAAGCGTTAAAGTCAGGTCCTTTCCCATTTCCCGCACTTCTTTTTAACTTCTCCCAAAATGCCTCTTTATATTTTTCAGCACCGCCTAAAGTCTGCTGCATATACCGGCTTCTTGCCTTTGCACGGTTCTCATAATTGCCGTAGGCTAAAAACATCTGGTGCATAGCTTCAATGTAATAAAGGATCTGGTCCTTTTCCACTTTTTCAGCTACCTTTACACCAAAAGCAGGATTATTTCCAAGACCACCTGCACTGTAAACATCAAAAGTACCGTCTTCTCTTGCAGCAAAGCCCAGATCACGGAAAGTTGCGTGGGTCAGGTTAGCAGGCGTATTAGAAAAACCTACTTTTAACTTTCTTGGAAGCTTCGGTCCTTTAATATAAGTCATCAGGTAATCTGCTGCAGCCAGAGCCCATGGAAGCACATTAAAATATTCCCCTTTTTCAATGCCTGACAACGGAGAAACCGTCACATTTCTCGGGAAATCTCCGCCACCGCCTCTGGTAACAATGCCGCATTTTAAAGCTTCCACAGCAAGAGTCTTTACAGTCGCCTCATCCAGATCATGAAACTGTAAGGTCTGGCAGGTCGTTAAATGCACTCTCTTAATATGATAGGTTTCAATGGCATCTGCAATAAACTTAAGCTTTGCCAGGTCCATTACACCGCCGGACATACGAAGACGCAGCATACTTGCATTTCCGCCACGCTGCGCATAGCTTCCAAAACCGCCGGAAATCCCCTTGTAGGTTTTGGCATCCATTTCCCTTTGTAAAACTTTTCTGTAGCCTCGTCAAATTCTTTTGTAGTCCTCTTTCCAGTCTTCTGGCTGGATCTTCATCTGTTCCATAAGTATCTCTCCTTTTATGCCTCTTCATCCATTTCTGACGCCAGATCTTTCATGCGGTCCTTTTCAAACGCCTGGATGGAAATAGATTTTTTACTTGGATTTGCAAATACAAAGGTTTTATCTACATTCTCCACATAATTCTGCATCTTGTCGTTGGTGGCGCTGATGATGGCCTGGAAGCCCAGCCCCCGGATCAGCTCGATACAGCTGGCCACCTTCTCCGCATCCATCTTGGAAAATGCCTCGTCTAAAATAACCAGGCGGATGGACGGCCTCTGCCTTACAGCTGATGACAGGTTAATATGATAGGCCTGTGCAAAACTTGCAAGGAGCGCCACATATAACGGGTTCTGTCCCTCACCGCCGGAATTTTTGCGGATCATACGGCTTAAGCCGATCCGGATCACCTCATCCTCATTTTTGATCAGCTGCTGCATGTCAAAAGAAAGATAGGTGCGGTAGTCTGCATATTTTTCCATATTTTTCCGTGCTTCTTCTAACTGGGCTGCTGTAGCATTTTCCGGCGGGATGAAAATGCTGATCAGTTCGTTGATCAGATCCCCATACCGGTTTTCATGTTCCATGGAAAAAGGTCCATCTGGTTTTCCACCCCGGTCTTTAAACTGGCGGGATTGATCTCCAATGACTCATCCATGAACATATCATAAAACCGTCCGTCAGCCCCTTTGCACCGGCCGATCACAAACTGGTATTTATCTTTTCCAAAGTCCAGACGGCTGATGATCCGGTTTAACTCATCCTTGCGCAAAAGAGCGTCCTTGATAGCACTGCGGATCTTGTACATAAAATCGTCCTTAAAATGCTCCACAGCCGCTTTTGCCTGCTTTCCAGCCTGTTCCCTGTAAACTTCCAGGTCATCACAGGAAAGACGGTTTAAGATCTTGTCATACGCTGCATTGTCATTGCTGCTTACAGGAACATTCCTTCCCGGATACCGGCGGATGTATTCACTTCTAAGGCCCATTACATGTTCCTTCGCCTGAACTGCCTTCTGCTCTAAGATCTGACACTTGGACGCATAAGCCTCTTTTTCCTGGTCAAAGCGTGGATGATCCTTATCTGCCAGATAAGCATTCAGTTCCCGTTCATGTTCCTCGTTTACAGGTACTTCCTTCCCCTGACCTGCAGCCTCTGTTTCCAGCTTTAAGATAGTCTGGGAGAAACGTTCCAGTTCATTTTTTCTTGCTTAGGATCTGCTCCTGTAACAGATCTCTCTCCGTTTCTTTCCGTCACTCAGTTCTAAAACAGCCTGACGGTCGGCTTCTAACTGCTTTACATCCTTCTGGCGAAGCTTTTCCAGCCGTTCAGACAGTTTTTGCTTTTCCTTTAACTGTTCTTTGCGGGTGTCTATATCCTTTAACCACTGGAAATACTCCTCTGTATCCTCTTTTAAGGTTTCCAAAGCAAGGATCCGCTTGCAGTCCTTTAACGTTTCCTCTAACGGATTTCTCTTTTCTGAAACCTCCTCCAGTTCCTTTTCAAGAAGACGGACCCTCTTGCGCATACTGTCTTTTTCCAATATAGGCAAGACGGGTATAATTTTCCGGATTGATATACTGGAGACGGAAAGTATGATATAAAAGACAGTCCGGGGTAATACCAATGGCATTGGCCTGTAATTCCTCAATGGTATTACATTTGATCACCTTGCCAAGAAGCAGGTTCATATAAGGCTTTAAATAAGCCTCCCGTACACTTACTTCTTCCTCTGCCAGGGATCCGTTCAAGGCATCATTGTCATATTCGGCTGCTTTCTCCGTATCCAGCACAGCAATATTCCAGAATTTCTTCTTATCCAGTTCCTGTAAATAGAAAGGGCTGTTTTCGCGTATTTGGGAGCAACCACCAGGTTTAACTTATTTCCCCAAGATAACCTTCAATGGCATTGCGCCACTGGTCGTTTTTCACTTCCAGAAGGTCTGCCAGGATATACACATCTACGCCTTTGCCTGTTTCCTCTAAAAGACGTCTTTGCAGATAAGACCTTGCCTCTTCCAGATAAGAAGGATAGGCTTTATTACCTGCCTTTAACTGTTCCAGTTCCAATTTTTCAGCTTCTCAGACTTCTTTAATTCATTGATCTGGCTTACTGTCTCCTGACGCAGCTTTTCCGTATCAGCAGCCATGGATGCCAGGGAAGCTTTTAAACGTTCCAAAACCGGTCTGGTAATCGTCCGTGTTTCAAATTCTTCCAGATCCCATAATGTCTGATTAGAAACGATCTCTTCCTCTTCCCACTTCTTTAAAGCCAGCAGCGTCTTCTGCCACTTGGCTTCACTGTGGCCTAACTGCTCGCAAAGGGCATTTAAAGAGGTAAGCTGCTGCTTTAATTCCTCATATCCGGTAGAAGCGATCCTTTTAAGAAGTTCATCACTATTTGCAGTCAGCTCCCCCGATCTGCTGTTCCACTGACTTTTTGGCCTCATCTAACTGGAGCAGATCTTCTTTGCCGTGTTCTGTCTTTTCGTGGAGCATACGGATCTTGGACCTGGTATCCAGAAGATCCAGTTTCTTTACAAACCAGTGATATTTCTCTAACTTGTCATGGATCAGGCGATATTCCCCATATGCATCATGGATCGCAGTCAGCTTATCGATCTCCTGGCAGGTATCATCGATCTTTCGCTGCATCCGTCCATACTGCATAACACTTTCCTGCATGTCCTCAATATGGATGTTCTGTTCCGTACAGATATATTCCTTTACAAAATCTTCCAGGCGGATGTTCATACGGAAAGGAATGGCCCGCTTAAAAAGCAATGGGAACTTTTCGCTGTCAAGACCTCCTAAATAGCTGTCATAAAGGATCCTGCGAAATCTCTCATTATGGGAAGTGGAAAAATAATCTTCCTTGCTGTAATGTTCCCTTAAATACTGTTCTACTTCGCTGATGGACATAGGCCTTGAAGGTGTCCTGTATTCATTTTCCCATAAAGGACCTTTGTGCCAGAAGAAACGTCTGAAACTTCATTGGAAGCTGTGTTTACATCAAAGACAACACCGATACACTGATATTCTTCTGTGCAGGTCTGCTGCATTTCCAGTACAATGGTAGAACTGAAATTCTGGTTGCGCAGATAGGAAAATTCATTATTTTCCCGATATTTACCATACCGCGCAGATATTCGATCAGGCTACGGTCCGAGTCATCAGCAGCAGCCTTGTTAAAGAAGCCGCGGCCGTCTGTATTGGCATAAAGGACCAGCTGCAATGCGTCAATAACCGTAGACTTTCCGCTTCCTGAGTGACCGGTAAAGAAATTGATCTCCTTATTCAGGGAAAGGATCTTTCTGGAAATATAATGCCAGTTGTTTAAACAGATCCTGGTAAATGCTAGAAAAGGAGAATTATTCTTCTGTTCCATCTTCGTTTCCTCCTTCCTCTGCCAGATCAGGCTCTATACGCTCTGTATCCCCATTATCAAAATCCTGTAAAAAGGCCCGTACATCATCCCCTAAAAAAGGACTACATTAATACAGGGATAAATCATAAAAGGACTGGAGCTGTTCAGATCATCTAACAGTTCCAAAGGCTCTATGATCTGATATTTTCTTAACAATGCTATGGTGCGCCGGATATCCGTAGGTGCAGGCTGACGTTTAAACAGACGGTAACCTCCTAACTTCTCCTGGATTTCTCCCAGAGTCGTATAAACATTTACACTGGTGGAAACATTTTCCATCTGTTCGTCATAGATCAGCTTTAATGCCAGAAGATAAAGAGTGGCCAGTTTTGGAAGTTTTTCTCCAAGCAGATCCTCTCCCTGTACATAAATAATCCCTAAATGGCTGTTTTCTGTCAGCTCGATCCCGGCAACAGCCAGATAATGGCGGATAAAAGGAAAATGTTTACTGATGGTGCGGTAAGCTGCCGTATACTGAAGCCGCTCTTGTCTTTTTATCGTATTTGCGCTCCAATACAAAAAAGTCTGGCGCAAAAAGCAGACGGATGGAGTCGGTGATCTCCTTTTGCTGTTCTTCTGTCAGGTTGTCAAAATAGGGGATCTGCCAGTCATTCTGCCAGTTAGTTTCATTCTCCGGGATCAGATCAGATGTATCATTCACGGGTATTCCTCCTTACAAATTGGAATTCAGGATAAGTATAAGGACCATTCTTTATGGGCTTTGCATCACTTTCCACTGCTTTATAACGGCTTTTGGTCCGTGTGGAATAGTCATAGGCAAGGATCAGTTTTTCAAAATCTTCGTCCGAAGATACGGTATTCTGATCTACTTTCATGGTGCCATTTTCCATATGATCCTGGATGAAATCTTCAATCTCCCGCCTGCTGTAACGGTTCTTTACTTTGTTGTAATTTAAGATCTCTTCTTCCGAAAGTTCCGGCAGTTCCTTTTCATCCGGCAGCTGTTTTGCAAAATCCGTTCTTGGGCGGCGCTGCTTATAAAGAGCTTCTTCTGACAACAGGCCTGTCTGGGGAAAGGTTCATACGGCTGCCTACCGCCTGGATCATATCCTCATCTCCGTTATTGGCGGACAGACGGTTTAAGAGCTGGATCACCAGCCCTTTCATATCGTCTTCCTGATTTAATAAATAGCCCAGTCTTGTTACCGTAGCTTTTACATAACGGGAATGTTCCTGTCAATGTTGGTGATCCTGTGCTCAATGTCATCAAAGCCCCGTTCTAACTGATCCAGTTTTTGAAGGATCATAGAAGGGGCCATTCCCTCTGCCATACGTTTCTGCCACTGTTCATCTTCCCGCATGGAGCGGATCCAGGTCTTAATATCCGTCTTATAAAGATAAAATTGTCAGAAGTCTTTAAGATGTGGTACTTTTTTATTCACTACTTCCTGTACATATCCCTCTAAATGGTCTTTTTAAAAAGCTGGGAATAATCCTTCTGCTCCAGAAGGCTTCCAAAAAAAGGTATCCATATTGTGGAGCAGATCCTGAAGGATTTGTTTAATTTCCGCGTATTGATGATCGCTGTATCCAAAAGGCCGATCCCGGCGCGGCTGTCATTTTTCAGGGAAAACAGGATGGCATATACGTTCTGGATATAGATCTGGGTCTCATCTTCCTGTTCATTGGAAAGACGGTGAAAGGCCTCGATCATCACAGCCGCGTAGTCCGGAATGACAATGTTCACAGTCATAGTAGAATAATCATCTACTTTCGCAGCCACCCTGTTTTTAACAGCCAGTTTAACACACGGGTTGCCGGAGGTTCTAACTGGTCCTCCTCTTCCTCCAGTTCATCCTGCCAGATCACATACCGCTTCTGGGCAAAGTAACTGCTTAAAAGCTGGATGCACATTTCTCGGCTGAGAAAGTAATTGCTGTATTCATATTCCTCATTGATCTTTAAAAGTGCTTCTATGTAGGTGGCGCGGTTGACGGAACGGAACAGGCTCCAGAAACGTTCCGGTATCTCATGCATTAAATTTGTTTTCAATCTGTATTACTTCCCTTCCAGCTGGTTTTTCAGATAAAGAAGCGCATTGGTAACGATGCAGCCATGGTCAACGGCAATGCCCTTTGACTCTAATAAGTGATAGGTCTCTTCCTTGATCAGAGGATGACCGGAATAAGTGATCTCCACCTTTGCAGAAACATCAATGCCCTGCTCCTTATTGGTTAAAGACAGCTCCCACACCTCTACAGATGACTGGTCTTCCTTTTCCTCTGTGCTTAAACGTTTCAGATCCACATCCAGCCACTGGGCATCTTTTGCGTCATCTGCAGCCTGTACTTTCAGATCTCCTTCTACCAAAGCCAGATAGGAGGTAGTAATGATACGCCATCTTGGATCACGCTGCCATTCTCCCCAGGTACGCATCTGGCGCAGTGGCAGTCCCTTTACACAGGTCTCTTCTTCCAGTTCTCTGGCAGCACCTTCACTGATGTCCTCTTTTCAACTCTACAAAGCCTCCTGGAGTCGCCCAGAAACCGATACTTGGATGATTGCTGCGCTTTACCATAAGAACCTTTAATGGCTGTCCCCAGTGGGTCAGTTTTTCTTCACATCTGACTACTACAATATCAGCTGTGTTGCACAGGCTTTCATACTTGGCCGGATTATAATGCTCTAAAACTCCTCTAAAGACTGTCCAGCCGGGTTTTTCTCACCTGTACCATAAAATCTCCTTAAATCACTTAAAAATGCCATAAAATGCCCTCCTTCTTGTACTGCTGTACATTTATCGCGTTTTTTCTTCGGTCAGCCCCTTTAATATGCCAGGGATATCATAAGAATTTCCGGTCATATACGGGATCACTCCGGCTTCACGTAAGGCTTTGCCGGTTACCGGGCCAATGGCGATCACTTTGACACCTGCAGGTATCTGGAAATGCTTTAAAAATGCTTTTCGCGCCTGAGGCACTGCCAAAGACCAGGTGGCTGCACTGTGAAAGGAGTGTTCCGTCAGCAAGAGGCTTCCCTTTTACATGATACAACGCCAGGTCTTTATAAAAATATCTTGTTTTTCCAATTCTTTGCTCAAATTTACACTGCCGTCTTTGGAACGTGCCAAAAGCACATGATCTGAAGGAGTCAGAACATTAATAAGAGCTTCTGCCAGGCTTTGGCTGCAGTACTCTTTTGGCATCAGATCCGCCTGAAAGCCATGGGCTTTTAAAGCCTGTCTGGTGGCTTCTCCGATCACGGCAAAATGAAGACTGCATAAAAGCCGCAGATCTCCGTTTTCCTGGTTTAAAAACCGGTCAAAGAAAATTTCCACTCCGTTTACACTGGTAAAGACCAGCCAGGTGAAGTTTTGTTTTAAAATAGCTGTAAGTGAAGAGTTCGGATTTGAAGAGTCTGGATCTTCTGAAAACTCTTCTGAAAATGCCTCCGGCACCACTTCCATTTTCATTACAGGAAGTGTTTTGGCGCCCTGGGATTTTAAAGCAGTTTCTAAACGGGCTGTAAAAGAAGAGGTACCGGTGATCCCGACTGTAAGCCCGGATAATGGCTTGTCATCAATCTTATCACCTGTCATTTCTTCTGATCGCAGGTCAAAAGCTGCGGTCTCCCCTACAACAATGATCGCAGGTGTTTTAAGACCTGCCTTAAGGCTTTTCTCATAAATGGTTTCCAGTGTACCTCTGACTGTGCGCTGACTGGCAAGAGAGCCATCTTCGATCACAGCTGCCGGTGTATCCGGGCGTTTTCCCCCTTTTATAAGACCTTTTGCAATATGCTCCAGATTGGAAAGTCCCATAAGAAAGACCAAAGTTCCCTCACAGGCACCATATAAAGCCAGCTCTGCCTCTGACTGGGCCCCCTTTAAGGTGTGTCCGGTGATCACATGAAAGCTGCGGCTTACATTTCTGTGTGTGACCGGTATACCAGCCAGTTTCGGAACAGATACGCAGGAAGTAATACCCGGCACCAGCTCCCAGGGGATCTCTTTTTCTTTTAAAGCCAGGATCTCTTCTGAACCACGGCCGAAAACAAAGGAGTCCCCGCCTTTTAAAGCGAACTACTTTATTTCCTTCTAAAGCCAGCTGTACCAGAAGTTCATTGATCTGATCCTGTTTCATAGAGTGGCAGCCTGCCTGTTTTCCTACATAAAAAGTTTTACAACGGAAGGAACCCAGGAGAGAAATTCTTTTGATGCCAGATGATCATAAACCAGGGCGTCACAGCTCTCTAAGATTTCCTTCCCCTTTAAGGTAATAAGACCCGGATCTCCAGGACCTGCTCCTATAAGATAGACAACTCCTTTTTTTCATATCCTTTTAAGTCCTTTCCCTGTTTCTTCGATCATTTTTTCAAGGCTTTCTCTGTCTGTATTTCCTGTGACACACACATGACGGACCTTTTATCTTTTAATTCGCCCGGACAGCCTGCAGCCTGTATGATCAGTTTTCCCCCTTCCATTCTGGCATAGACACCAACCGGTTCGTGGCAGCCTGCATTCAAGTATGCAAGTACCCCTCTTTCTGCATCTAAACAGATATGAGCGTCGGGCAATCAATAACTGAGGCAAGTTTTGCGGCAGGACTGCCTGTTTTTGCCTCTACGGCAAGAATGCCCTGTCCTCCGGCAGGAATAAAATGTTTCGGATCTAAAGGATAAAAATGGAATTCTTCCTTCACAGATCCCCAGTCTTGCAAGACCTGCCTGAGCCAGTACAATGCCGTCATAAAGCCCCTTCTTTTAATTTATTAAGACGAGTGTGTACATTTCCTCGAAGAGTCTGGAAAACAGGTTCTGGTATGTTTGTATTTTACAGGCCATACTTCTTTCCAACATTCTTCTAAGAAGCACTGTCTTCTTGGACTGGAAGTCCCTACAATAAAGCGTGGACAGACGAAAGAAGAAAATCTGTATCTGCCCTTGTGACCAGCACATCTCCCGGATAGGCTCTTTCTGATACAGCTGCAATGCACAGGCCTTCTTCTAAGCAGGCAGGCATATCCTTGGCACTGTGTACAGCCAGGTCGATCTCTCCGCTTAAAAGGGCATCTTCCAGCTCTGATACAAATACGCCTTTTCCTCCAAATGCCTGTAAGGGGCTGATCAGGTTTTTATCTCCTAATGTATCTGATGTAACGATCTCTGTTTCAAGTCCCGGATATGCCTTTTTTTAAAAGATCTTCAATAATATAAGTCTGTT
>VOFH01003711.1_pt1 | contig 12482 bp, 22 predicted proteins | sample 5384091 | NCBI WGS metagenome assembly VOFH01 (sample SAMN12384727, study PRJNA508395) | human gut metagenome | isolation source: healthy gut G | host: Homo sapiens
CGGGCAGGAATCCGGCCGACCGGTCTTCCAGAGAATAGTCCGTCCAGACTCCGCAAAACGGAGTCTCCTCGCGGACAGCGCCGTCTCGCCCTGGACATCCAAGATGCCGTCAAATGCGCCACGGGGAGGAAACGACGCGTCTGCTGGCAGTTTCGATCTTTCCCGGATTCCATTGAAAGACAACGGTATCGACTGTATACTGAATATTTTCACTCCCGCAAATTACGGAAATTTCAGAGAATCCTCACCGACGAAGGCCGGATCCTCGAAGTGATTCCGACGAAGGTCATCTGCGGGAGCTCCGGCGACCTGTCCGCCGGCGATTATAAACAAAGAATACTCCAATCAGCAGGTCATCCGTCATTTCGAAAAACATTTCCGTCTCATCGAGCAGATTCCGCTGAAAAAACGATGTCTCTGCGGCCGGAACAACTCGGCTGTCTTTTCGATATGACGCCTCTGCTCTTTCATGTGGACAGAGAAGAAAAAAACTGACGATCGCGGAGATCACAGTGGACGCCTGTCTGCTGGTGCGGGAAAGAAATAGCGATATGATATAAAAGATACAAAAAAAGGAGAACGAAAGTCATCTTCCTGACTTTCCATCTCCTTTTGCATTGAAAAGGTCTCAATAAAATCTTATTTCTCTTCCTTCGCTCTTCGAGGTATTCGCCGGATCTCGTATCGATCTGAATCAGCTCACCTTCTTCGATAAAGATAGGGACCTGAATCACAGCGCCGGTCTCTACGGTAGCCGCTTTCGTCATTTGTAGCGGTATCGCCCTTAACGCCCGGTTCCGTCTCCACAACCTTCAGGTTTACGAAATTCGGAGCCTCTACGATAAACGCGTTGCCTTTGTAGAACTTGATCGTAGCTTCATCGTTTTCTCTCAGATACTTGATCGCATCTTCCACCAGTTCAAAAGGAAGCGGCACCTGGTCAAAGTCTCCCCTCATCCATGAAATAATAGAGCTCGCCGTCGTCGTACAGATACTGCATCGTCTTGCTTTCGATGTTCGCCTTAGGAAATTTATCGTTCGGATTGAACGCTTCTTCTCTCGTAGCGCCTGTGAGTATATTTCTGTATTTCGTTCTTACGAAAGCGGCGCCCTTGCCCGGCTTAACATGCTGGAAATCGAGTACTACATGGGGTTCGCTGTTCATTTCAAACGTGATACCTTTTCTGGAAATCGCTTGCGTATACCATAAAACCTCCAATATTTATCAAAGAATAATCAGTTCTTTTCTGACGTCACTAAGTTGATTATAGCAGAATCCCCACTATGGACAAGTCTTCTATGCGAACTCCAAACTTTTTTCGGCAGATAGATCCCCGGTTCGATGGTAATCAGCATATTTTTTTGTCCAGTACTTCAATACTGCGATTTTGTCGGCGCTTCGTGAATTTCCAGACCTACGCCGTGCCCCAGCGCATGGCCGAAATAACGTCCGTATCCGCCGCCGCGATGATATCTCTGGCCGCGGCATCCGCCTGCTGGCCTGTCACTCCGGCCGGATCGCCGCAGGCCGCACGCTGCGCTTTCAGAACCCGCCGTACACCGCTCTCTGCTCGTCGGACACCCGGCCCACCGCCACCGTCCTGGTCATATCAGAGCAGTAGCCCTCATAGACACAGCCGAAGTCCATGGTCACAAATCGCCGTTTTGGATCGGCTCGGTAGGATGCGCGTGGCATGGAAGAACGGACTCCTGAAGCGCAGATGGTGTCGGGCAGCCCCGAAGCGCCTGAATCTCTCATCCTGCGCTAAAAAAGCCAGGCGATCTCCTTTTCACTGACTCCCTGACGAATCTCTCCGAGGATATAGGGAAAAAGCATCTGTCAGCGATGCGGGGCCGCTTGCCGTATCTTATCCAGTTCCTCTTCATCTTTTACCATCCGTCCTTTTTCCACGATTCCGTCGGCGTCCTCAAGGTGCTCTTTGCATTCCTCGAGACACTCTTCCAGCCTTTGCAGACATTCATCGTGACAGATGAAAACTCCAGCCCCAGACACAGAGGTTCTTCCTCGGCGATAAAATCATAGAGCGTATACTCCGGCGTCACCTGAACCACGTCATACAGCGGCTTCAGCTCAGAAGCCGCTTGATATAGCGAAAGTCCGTCAGCAGATAATTCCGGTCTTCTGTGATGAGAATATCGAAGGAACTGGAATAAAACATCGACAGATAATTCTTATTTTCTGTCTTCGAAATCAGCATCGCGTCGATATTACCTTCGCCATCTCTTTTCTGACTTTATCGATTCGCCGGGATAAGGTCCAGTGTTTCTGACTGTTCATAAAGATTTGCCTCTTTCTAAATACAGACGTCTCAGACTTCCAGGAAAATCGGCAGGATGATCGGACTTCTCTTGGTCTGTTCGTAGATAAACGTCCTCAGTTCATCCCGCACGGCGTTTTTCATCGCGGACCACTCCTTCAGGCCCCTGTCCTGACAACTTTCCAGCACTTCTGTAACCACTTCTCTGGCGGAAGTGATCAGTTCTTCCGATTCTCTCACATAAACGAAAAAACCCCTCGAAATAATTTCCGGTCCCGACACCAGGAGTCCGGAACCTTTTTCGATCGCCGCTACGACGACGATCAGGCCGCTTTCCGACAGAAGCTTTCTGTCTCTGAGAACAATATTTCCCACATCGCCGACGCCCAGACCGTCGACGAACCTGGCCGCTGGTGACTTCTTCCTTCGCTACGTCCGCTCTGCTCTTCGATACCGTAAGTACGTTTCCGTTCTCGGGATAAAAATGTTCTCCTTCGGCGTACCCATACTCTGAGCCAGCTTCGCATGAGCGTCCAGATGGCGGTATTCCCCGTGAATCGGCATAAAATACTTCGGCCGAATCAGAGAATGCATCAGCTTCAGTTCTTCCTGACAAGGGTGCGGAAACGTGAATGTCCGCGATATCCGAATAGATGACCTGCGCTCCCTTCTGCAGAAGCTTATTTACCACATTGGAAATCGTCTTTTCATTTCCGGGAATCGGACTGGAGGAAAGGACGATGATGTCATCTTTTCTGATCTGAACGGATTTATGATCATTGGACGCCATTCTCGTAAGAGCTGACATCGGCTCTCCCTGACTTCCCGTGGTAACGATGACAATCTGCTCATCTTTTTAAATTTTTAATTCGGTTGATATCTACCAGTGTATTATCCGGGATACGCAAATATCCCAGCTGTGATGCGATTTCTACGATATTGACCATGCTTCGGCCGGAGATCGCTACTTTTCTCTTGTATTTCACCGCGAGATCGATGATCTGCTGTATTCTGTCGACGTTGAAGCGAACGTCGCAACTATGATTCTGTTTTTTGCCGGGCGAAGATTCCCTCCAGCGTCGCCGCTACCGTCTGCTCGGAAGGCGTATATCCCCTTCTCTGAGCATTGGTGCTGTCTGCCATCAGCAGCAGAACTCCGTTTCTTCCGATCTCCCCAAATCTCTGAAGATCGATAGGTTCCCCCTGAAGAGGGGTGTAGTCTATTTTGAAGTCTCCCGTATGGAGAATGACGCCGGCCGGCGTCGTAATGGCGAAAAGCCACCCGCGTCCGCCACGGAATGAGTCATCGAAGGACCTCCCCCGGAAAGATCCCAGCATCAGATGATCTCCGGATTTAATCGCCTTTGTCTTAGCCGTGAGTCCGTGTTCTTTCAGTTTATTTCCAATCAGTCCCAAAGTCAGCGGCGTACCGTAAATCGGAACTCCGCTGATGCGCTTCAGCAGATAAGGATCGCTCCGATGTGATCCTCGTGTCCGTGAGTCACGATCAGCCCCCGGATTTTGTCTTTGTTACTGACGAGATAAGACATATCCGGAATGACGATATCTATGCCGTACATATCGTCGCCAGGAAATGTCATGCCGCAATCGATCAGCAGCATTTCGTCACCGTATTCGAGAACTGTAATGTTTTCCGACCTCATTCAGTCCTCCCAGCGGAATGATCTTTACAGACAGTTCGTTTCCTCTGTTTTTCCGCCTCTTCTCGTATTTCTGTTTCTCAAATTTACCTTCCTTTACACGTTGTAACACAGCGCGGGCGCTTCCGCCTCCGCAGACGTCGGATTCTGTTCGGGATCGGCGGGAATCATAATCTCCCGCAAAACTCCCGAAGAGCAGATATCCTTCGGCGCTGTGCTGAAATCGTCGCAAACTCTGATCAAGCTGCCTTGTCAGGCTTTTGCTGATTTGAACTTACCGCGCGATGCCGTCCCTTTTCCGCCGGCGACGGCACCACGCGTCTCTTCTGATAACAGGCGCGGTTTTCCTGTTCTGCGCCTTTTTCACCGGCCGGCGCCGCGACGGTCCCGCTCGGACGCCGCCAGCCGGTCTCCCCGGACTGCGCAGCAATTTCCGCAGGGCAGGAATCGCTGCGCGGCTCCTCTGCAATCCCATATCGGTCCGTGTTTTTCGACACGGCGGATCCCGCCGGGATGCAGCGCTCTCACTTCACTACGATATTGACCAGTTTGCCCGGCACGGCGATGACTTTGACCACATTTTTACCTTCGATGAGCGCCTTGACGCTTTCATCCTCCAACATCTGATCCGTTGAGCTTCTCTCCGACAGACTGCTGTCACATCTGCCTTCATTTTTACTTTTGCCGTTGATCTGAACGACGATTTCCACCGTATGTTTCAGAGCGTCTTCGTCGTAGAAGGCCAGGACTCGAAATAGACTGCGCTACTGTGTGTTTTCCCACATTTCTTCACAGATATGGGGAGCAAAAAGGAGACCAGGAGCAGGACGAGCTTTTCTGCCGATTCTCTGAGCAGGCATCCGGCGCTTCCGCCTGTTTTTGCAGCGGTACATTTCATTTTACCAGCTCCATGATCGCGCTGATCGCGGTGTTGAAACTGGAACGGCCCGGGTAAAGCTGTCCGTCACTCTCTTGACCGTCTTATTGAGCTCATAGTAAAGGCTCTTGTCGTCCTTCGACTCAATCCGACTTCGGCTCTTTCCGCAAAATCTTTCGATGCATTCCAGGACGAGCCTCCCATACTCTGTTGAGGAACTTATAGCTTCCCTCTACACCGGTATCCGACCAGTCCAGATCTCGTTCCGGCGGAGCGGCGAAGAGAATGAACAGTCTCGCTGTATCGCAGCCGTACTTTCTGGATGATCTGCGCCGGGCTGACGATGTTTCTACAGACTTCGGACATTATCTTCGCACTGTCTCTTTGAGCACCATGCCCTGGGTCGCAGATTTTCAAAAGGCTCTTCCGCTTCCAAGTGAAGTCCGATATCGTGGAGAACCTTCGTAAAGAATCTGCATACAGCAGAGATGGAGAATCCGCGTGTTCCACGCCGCCGATGCTGTACTGATCCACATTCATCCAGTAATCCGCTTTTTCTTTATCAAACGGCTTCTGCTCATTTCTCGCATCGGCATATCTCCGAAAATACCAGGAGGAGTCCAGGAAAGGTATCCATGGTGTCCATCTCGCGTCTCGCCGGTTTTCCATTTTCGGGCAGACCGCCTCGGGCGAATTCCTGCTGCGGTCAGAGGAGACTCCTCCTTACCAGTAAAATTCTACGTCGGCGGGCAAAAAGCGGAACCGGCAGAATTTTCTTCCTTCTCGGCACCCAGCCGCAGTCTTCACAATATATCATCGGAATCGGTGCGCCCCGGTATCTCTGTGGAGATGAGAGCCGGTCTCTGAGACGGAAGTTGACGGTACCCTTTCCGATTCCTTTTTTCTTCCATGTATTCGATAATCTGTTTATAGCGTCTTTATTGTTCAAACCATCAAAGAACCGGAGTTGATCATCGTTCCTTCCGCTACATGAAGGCTTCCGTCAGATGTTCGATGTCGATTTCCGGATTTTGCCGGATCCACCGTTCACGGAACGCTTCGATGCCGTATTTTTCGCAAAGTCGGAAGTTCCCGTGTCGTGAGCCGGCATGAAGCCGCTAATCGCGCCTGTACCGTAATCCATCCAGGACATAGTTGGCGATATAAATCGGAATCTTTGCTGTTCAGCGGATTGACACATACCGGCCGATGAAGCAGCCTTCTTTTTCAGAGCCGTAGAACCCGGTCGATATCGCGCTGAAGATGCTGCAGCTTCTCTCCATAAATGCTTCCGCTTCCGCCTGATACTCCGTACCTTCGATCAGTTCCCCACAAGGGATGCTCCGGAGCCAATACCATAAGGTGGCATGAAGAGCGTATCCGGACGGGTGGTGTAGATCTGCAGATCCCTTTTTCAAAACCGTCGATCTTGAATGTGACCTCTGCGCCTTCGCTTCTGCCGATCCAGTTTTTCTGCATCAGCTACCTTCTCGGCCAGCCCGGCGGCTTGTCCAGATCCTTCAGGAGCCTGTCCATAGTCCGGTGATCTTCAGATACCACTGGGAGATCTTTCTTTCCCACCAGCGTCTTACACCGTTCGCACTTTGCCGTCTACCACCTGTTCGTTCGCCAGAACTGTCTGACAGGAAGGACACCAGTTTACCGGATTTTTCTTCTTGTATGCCAGTCCCTTTTTATAGAACTGAATAAAAATCCACTGCGTCCACTTATAGTAATCTCTGTGGCAGGTAGCGACTTCTCTGTCCCAGTGAGTTGAGTCCCAGCGCTTTCAGCTGCTGTCTCATCTCCGATGTTTTCCCCAAGTCCAGTCATCCGGCGCACGCTGTTTTTAACCGCTGCATTTTCCGCAGGAAGGCCGAAAGAGTCCCAGCCCATCGGATGAAGTTGACATTGAGTCCCTTCATTCTCCATATATCTGGCCGTCACGTCACCGATGGAATAATTTCTCACATGTGGAGTTTCCCGGAAGGATACGGAAACATTTCCAGCACATAGTATTTTTCTTTTGACGAATCCTCTTCTGTATGAAAGACGTCATTTTCCCCAGTATCTCTGCCACTTCTTTCTATCGACTGAAAGTCATATCTTTCTGCCATACCGCTAAACCTCCCCACTCAATCTGCTCGCAGTCGGACCAGATCTTTCCAGATTGTATTTCTCCCGCATGGATTCCACCATGAGATTGATGACCACGTCGCCGTAATCCATGAGAATCCAGCCGGAACCATTTTTTGCCTTCGATGTGTTTGACAAAGCGTCCGTTTTTTCGCTGGATCTGTCTTCCACCTCCGACGCCAGCGCGTTGATCTGTTGTTCTGATCTGCCTGCGGCGATGATGATAGTCTGCGAACATAGACTGGCTGCCACACATCGAGCACGACGATATCAAATCCCTTCTTATCATCCAGAACCTGCGCGGCGAAAACGGCAAAAGTGCGGCTGTCTTCGATGGAACGGTCTTTCATGAGTTCCCGGAACCATTCCAGCGCTTTGACTGTATCCTGATCCATATAGCGTCCGGAATTTCCCGTGATCTGCACCGTCCAGTTCCAGCACTTCACAGCAGGCCTGATCCAGATCGAAAACGCCGGCGCGTTGAGACGCTCCGCGTCGTCATAGGTCCGATTCGGCCCCGTGGCGTCCACTTTACGAAAAATGATCTTTCCAGCAGGCCTATATCCGCTCTTCCTGTGGTGTGATAACTGACGGCATTGAGAATATCCTCGTCCTCCCACGCCGAATTTCGCTTTGAGGCCGCCGCCAATTTGCTGTGCCAGCTGCAGCTTATCGATATAATAATCGCCGAGCTGATATTCCTCCACCAGCGTATTCATCTCCTCGATGTCAAGATTTTTGCAGGCATCGGAAACAGCGCCGCGATTTCCGCTTTCGGATCCGCGCCGTAACGTTCTGCCAGCCCCTCACCGCTGTGTAGATGACGCCTTCATTTATGACGGTATCTTTTCTGTCAGCCATTACTCTGATGTAATCGTCCAGCTTTTCTGAATTCTTTGTCCATAAAACACTCCGTCTCTGTACGCGTCTTCGCATACTAATCCGTTCATTTCGATTTAAATCCGGGCATAATACAAATTTTTCTCTTTTATATAATCCGCTACCTTATCGGTGTCAATGTTTGATACTCTGATTCGCTCGGCTCCTCTCCCGGATCTCGGTAGAGGAAATATCCGCTTTCGATATCGATGATCCGGACGTCCGCCTGATACTCTCTACAGAGATACTCGGCGAACTCCGCCAGTTCAGCGTCGGTGGCCAGGGCGTCCTCCCACGAGAAACGGATAGCGGCGAAGAAGCTCTTCGCAGTCCTTCCAGCGTTCGATCTCCAGAATGGAATCCGCCCGGTAATGAAAAGAGCTGATCCTCCGGGTAAATTTCCTCCAGCATTCTCATGGTATCCGCAGTATAAGAAATCTGGTCGCTGGCCGATTCGAAATCGGAAGCTTCGAGGTGTTCGTTGTCTTCTACCGCAAGCTGTACCATGCGGAACCGGTCCTCTCCGGAGGCGATCTTTCGGTTGAGCTTAAAAGGAGACGCATGAGCCGGCATGATGAGCACCTTATCCAGCCCGCCTCCTGTCTGACGTTCTCCGCCAGAATCAGATGACCGTGATGGATGGGGTTGAAACTCCCCCAAGTATTCCGATTTTCATAATGCCGCCTCTGCACTTCTACGATTCCTGAGAATCCTGCTGCGCCGTCACCTGTATCGATAATTCCCGCAGCTGTTCTGCGGAAATATCCCCGAGCGCCCCGACATCAGGCACTGAGCGTTCTGATTCTTCGGAAAAGTGATAACCTCACTGGATGCTCGATTCGCCCAGCATCATCATCACCAGACGGTCCAGGCCGTAAGCCAGTCCGCCGTGAGGAGGCGCGCCGTACTTGAAGGCTTCCATCATGAAGCCGAATTTTCTCTCCGCTTCCTCCTCGGAGAGTCCCAGGGCAGCAAACATCCTCTTCTGAAGCTCTCTGTCGTGAATACGGATACTGCCGCCGCCCAGCTCCACGCCGTTGAGGACGATGTCGTAAGCTCTTGGCTTTGACGCTGCCGGATCGGATTCCAGACGGTCGATATCTCTTCCGCAGGCTGAGTAAAGCGGACTGGTGCATCGCATAATATCTCTGATCCTCTTCATATATTCGAAAAGAGGAAGTCCGTAACCCAGAGGAAATTATATACAGAATCATCTAAAAGCCCCCAGTTTTCCTGCAATATCTCTTCTCAGGAATCCTGAGAGTCGTAAACGACTTTTTCTCATCCGCCGCGAAGAGAATCAGATCTCCCGCGGAAGCTTCCATTCTTTCGAGAATGGCTGCTGTGTGCTCTTCGTCGAAGAACTTGGCGATAGGAGAGGTGACGCCCTTCCGTGACCTTCATCCATGCCGGACCCTTAGCTCCGTAAGACTTGACGGCTTCCTGAAGCTTGTCGATGTCCTTACGGCTGAATTTCCGCGCCGCCGCTGATATTGACGGCATTTACGATACCGCCGCTTTCCAGAGCGCCGGTAAAGCACCTTAAATCGCATCCGGATACCAATATCGCCCAGATCGCTTCAGTTCAAAGCCGAAACGGGTGTCCGGCTTGCGCTGCCGTATCTCGCCATGGCTTCGTCATATGGGGAGACGTTCAAAGGAATCGCCGTCCACATCAGAACTTCCTTAAAAGCGTCTGGAGAAATCTCTCCTGAATCGATGATATCGTCCGGTTCCACAAAGAGCTCCATATCGTCTGAGTGAATTCCGGCTGACGGTCCTTTCGAGATCTTCGTCGCGGCCAGCATCTTGCGATCTGATAATAACGGTCCTCCGGAGACCATCAGAATCTGCTTAAACTGCTGCGGGGCTGAGGAAGCGCGTAAAAATCTGCCGCTGTTGACACGGCTGGGAATGAATAGTCTCTCGCGCCTTCCGGCGTCGGATTGACAACGTCAGCGTCTCCCTTCGATAAAACCTTCTCTGTCCGAGAAATTTCTCTTGCCAGATGGTCACCTGGTGTCTGACTTTTGAGAATTTCTCTGCATTTCTGCTTTCTCAGATCCAGATATCTGTATTTCAGCGGAGATTCTCATCTACATTATCGTCATCCTGATATAAATCGGAGGCGTTTCCGATGCGGAATAAATCACGAAATCGCTGACCGCGATTTCGATGTCTCATCGCCAGTTCTTTATTTTTTGATTCTCTCTCGATGACCGTTCCTCTGACGCCGATGACATACTCGCTCTTCAGCGTATCCGCCGCTTCGAAAGATTCCTTCGGAACTTCATCGGAGAAAGACGATCTGTTACGATTCATTTCTGTCCCTCAGATCAGAAAAATCAGACCGCCAGGTTTCTCTTCTTGCTCACCCAGCCGTTCAATGCGACCTCCGCGCCCGCGTCGCTGAGTCTCAGCGATCACACATATTTGTTCTTTTCAGACATTTCTCATAGTACTGCCTCTTCCTGCTCTTTTCGAATTATTTCGCATTTTCCAGTTCTCGATCCAGCTCTTCGGGAGCGATCTGCTTCTGGGTCGACGTCTTCATATCTTCAGTGTCTTATTCTGCGCCAGCTCATCGTCGCCGATGACAGCGGTAAAAACAGGAATGGAGCCGGTCTGCGTATTTGAACAGCGCCAATGGTGTTTCTCGCCGCCACATCCAGCATCGCCTTAAACCGCGCTTTCTCAGATCGTGAATCCAGTTTCTGGGCATACATCCTCGCGTCTCGTCGCCCATATGCCACAGAAAGAGATCGGTGCCCTCCTCTTCCGGCAGGTAAGCGCCGGTAGCCTCCGCTGACGATGAAGGCCAGCTGTTCCAGGCCGAAGCCGATGCCTTCCGGGCGCCCAGCTCTGCAGATGATCTCATTATCTCCACGCCGCCGCATACACGGTTCCCTGAGCGCCGATGGTGATGAAGTGACGATCTCGAAAGCCGCTTCGTGTAATCCAGCCCTCGGACGTTCCGTATCCACCACATAACCGATCCAAAGCCTGCAGGTTCGCTTTCAGCGCTCTTCAATGTCTGCAGTCATCGCACAGATAATCGTCATCACCGGCGCCCCCTCAATTCGTTGCGGTGAAGTTTTTTGCGGTCAGGATTCTCATCAGGTTTCTCATATCTCGTCTTGCAGGTATCGCAGAAGGCATCGTAATGCGGCTTCGAAACTCCTGCAGCGCTTTCCGTAGACGGCTCTGCACTCCGGACAGCCGATGCTGTTGATCGAAACTCAGTTCTCCCTACCCCCAGCTTCTCAAAAGTGATCCATCGCCAGCGCGATGACCTCCGCGTCCGCCATCATGTTTTCCGCACCGAAGACTTCGATGCCTAACTGATGGAATTCCTGGCAGACGTCCTGCCTGGGGTTTTCGTAGCGGAAACAGGGAATCACATAGCAGAATTTCGCCGGTTTGGCATCCGCATAGACTTTATTCTCGATATAGGAACGCACCCACCCGCCGTGCCTTCCGGCTTCAGAGCGATGCTCCTGCCGGCGTGATCCTCAAATATGTATCTCCTTCTGGACAGCGGTATCCGTCGTATCCCACACCTCGCTGAGAAACAGCTCCGTATGCTCGAATACTGGCGTCCGGATCTCTCAATTCCGTAATTTCTGCAGATCTCCAAGATATTGTTATTTTCAATATACTGCCATTTCCTGGACTGTCGGAGACTAGATCCCAGGGGCCTTTGTAACGTGATTAATCCTCCTTTATCCATTGAAAGACAGAAGAACAAAACCGGGGAGACGTTCCCGCAAGTTCCGACCTCTTTTCACAAAGAACGCCCGGACGGATACGCAGAAAAAAGCTCCGGCCCGCGCCGTCTCTTTCGCTTCTTCGGAATTCCCGCGCCGCTCAGCCGCCCATCTTTCCTTGCGCTGGTCATCTCGTCAATAACTTTCGGTATATATTTCAAATTCGTCGCATTCGGCACCCGCTCCAGCCGGTTTCCTCCGGATAATAGGCTTTGCTGATGCCACCGCCCGCACCCAGCCGCGATCGTCTGATGCCTCGTCCGATTCGGATGTTATAGACGGATTCGCTGCCCGGACGGGCATAAGACACATTTTCAAAATTTCCCGTCATATGTTTCTGACGATACATATAATATGGAAAATCCGTTCTCCGCCAGAATCCGCCGGGCGTCCGTCACCATCCGTCCGACTCCGCCGCATTGGTATTTTCGTAATGGTAATTTTCATTTTTGTTCTTTTAAGCGGGATGCCCGCTTCACCGCCAGAGTATGGACCGTGATATTGTCCGGTTCCAGGGCGATGACACTTTTTCAGCGTATGGAGAAACATGGCATAATCCTCGCCCGAAGCCCTGCGATGATATCCGCATTGACGTGAGGAATCCCGCTCTGTCTGACCATTTCAAAAGCGCGGCAGATTTCCTCCACCGTAATGCGAACGGCCGATCGCTTTCAGTGTCACGTCGTTCATGGACGGACTGAGGATTTACGCAAGCATTGACCACTCCATAATGTCTCATTACAGACAGTTTCTCCCCGGTGATCGTATCCGGTCTGCCGGCTTCACGCAGAATTCTCGGACTTCAGACAGATCGAAAGATTCCACAGCGCACGAAAGCAGTCTCTCCAGCGCAAATACGCTGAGAGTAGTGGGGTACCGCCTC
>VOFH01004260.1_pt1 | contig 12476 bp, 19 predicted proteins | sample 5384091 | NCBI WGS metagenome assembly VOFH01 (sample SAMN12384727, study PRJNA508395) | human gut metagenome | isolation source: healthy gut G | host: Homo sapiens
GCTCCGTTGTTCTTTCGTAAGACCTGTATTACTGCATTACACACTGACTTTTCCATCATGCGGCGGAATTCGCACACTTCGCATAGTAACAGTTTTAATGCAATCATCATTACTATTGTCTGCTTTATGGACTGCCTGACATTTTCTGATATATATAATTGCCAGAACCCTGACGGCTGTTCCCCATAGTCCTATTCCATGACATGACTTGAAGTTTCTCTTGTTTAATTGTGTCCATCCTAAGAGTTTCTAAGTGCACTAGTAGGCAGTCTGCTTCCATATTGTAAGCCTCCAGTTTTTCTTAGCTTCATAAATGTATTGAATTGCTGTATTCTTCTGAATTTTTTCTGATTCATGTCAGTTAGATCTTATAACACCCTGTCTCATTAATATAGGCTTCTATAAGTCTTAATGCACCATCTTCCCTAACCTTTGAAACATCTATGCATATATCGTAATATTCTGTATTTCCCCATTCGAGCGTCTTCTAAGGTCTGTATTGACATTGTGCTTCTTTTCTATAAAGTTCTGCTCTTTTTCTTTGTTTCCTGGCGAAATATGATATAACATCTTCTCTGTGTCTAGATGCATTATTTCGCATCTGCCGACTCTTAACTACGCAATGCCAATTTTCATTACCGATTATGTCAGCCATAACCTTGCGCGTGAGTTTTCCATTATCTGTTGTATCATCACCTGCCATTGTATCAGCATACAGCAGCATATCAAAGAGCATTCTCCATAAAAAATATGGATACTTCTCATACAAACCTTTTCTTTCGCAAGTCACACAGCATCCTTATCATAAAATGGTATAAAATATTTTCTCTGCCAGTGCTTTTTCCTATCTGGTCACCCATACATCCCATTGTCTTGCAATCGTGATTATCATGTTTAACGCCTCCTAATTTTACATAAATCCAGCAAATACTGATGAAAGTGCAACTGTAAGTATACCTGCAACTGCTATCGAAAAGACTGCTCATTGCACCTTTCAATTTCGCCCATTTCCATAGCCTTGCTGTTCCTATCGCATGCAGCCAGATCCTAACGCAAGTCCTTTGGCAATCGGTTTCTTTATTCTGAATATTTTACATATAAGCTGCAAATATATTTCAAGAACTCCCGTTACAACAATAACTGCAACTGTGATTGTTACATAACCTCCAAGTTCTCAGAAACCCTTGTATACCAATAGCAGTAGTTATTGACTTCGGAAGAAGAGTAACATATTCTGTATGACTCAGATTCATAATTTTAGATAACACAAGTACCGTTGTTAAACTTGTAAAGCACACCTGATGCTATTCCTACAACAACTGCCTTGTAATTCTTCTTAAAGAAGACTCATTGCTCATACAGCGGAATTACCAAGACATACCGTTGCCGGTGTAAAACCAGCTAAGATACGGCACCCTGATTATATACATCACCAATCAACATCTGATACTGCAAGTATTGTTATTAATGATATAAGCAGTGGATTGAATATTCAAGCTTGAATTTTCTTTAAGCACAGAACCAATAAAGTATGATAAAAGACTTAATGTGACTCCGGCAAAAAGTGTTCTCTGAAAAAATCATTCATTAGTATTAACCTCATTTCTTTTGTGCTTTTGCATCATCTCTCTTCCTGTCAGCACGTATGATTATCTGTGAAGCCCTGACCGCCAATAACCGCCATGGCTTAAGCAATTATAGCAACAACCGTAACAACAAGCACCGGCACGAGCATAGGTTTTAATACCCCCAATGAAGACATCAGTCCTACTCACCGGAATGAACATATGAGCATTACAGCTATAAATTTTCCTGCGTCTTTTACCCAGCTAAGCTTTATAAGTCCGGTAAGAAGTCCAACAAAAGTATCAACATTCCATATATATACTGGTTGGAACCGGCAGCGGAAGCAGATATTTATGTTTTCTCCGACAAATTGAAATAGCCAGTATTATAAGAAACTGTCTCAATAATTTCATAAAATTTGCGGTGCAAATTGGTGCTACCAATTCATACCGCAAATTATAATACATTCTTATGTACAATAAAGCAAGGACTTTTATGCTCTTCTTGCCTTAGCTGCCTTAAGCAGATGTTTTGCAAGAACTGATGTTGTTACTGAACCTACTCCTCCAGGAACCGGGTACATACAGAAGTTGTTCTCTGCAACATCTTCAAAATCAACATCACACAGATTGCCGTTCATCAACATTTATTCCAACGTCAATTACAACTGCACCATCTGCAACAAATGATTTGTCAACCATCTTGCAACGCCTGCTGCCGCAACAAGCACCTCAGCGCCCTTACATACCCCGGCATATCAACTGTCTTAGTATGACACACCGTTACTGTTGCATTCTTCTTCATAAGATCATCGCAACCGGCTTACCGATAACAAGACTTCTTCCATAATCTACTGCTCTACCTCTTTAAGAAGAATTCCGTCAATATCCTCATCTTCATTAATCTTGTCAAATTCTTTCTGGAAAGTATCATTATCTTAATATCAGCAGGAAATGTATATGAAGTACATCTGAATCTACTTTTCCATCTTCTTGGTAGCGCCACGCTCATATGACATATCATCTGGTCTTTCACCAACACGCACAATTGCAAGATGTGGAATTGCGCCCTTCAGTCCTTCATCTCTTCAATAATCTTCTCATTAATAGCATTGGCAACCGGTAATCCCTTAAGTGTCTCCATTATTCCTCCTTGTTTTTGCGGCAAAATCCAGCACCCCTCCAGCGAGGAGAGGAATTTTCCTCCTATTTTGCAATCCTGTTCTATGGTCTTACAGCATCCATAACTCTTCCAAATGTTTCTTCTTCAATCTGTGCTGCTTCAGCAAGCATCTTATCTGTAAAGTTCATATCTTCAGCAAGTTCTCTGTCCTTCGCCAAGCTTTGTATTGATAAAATACTGTTTTAGCCGGGCTTCAAGATATACGAGGCTTCATTTTATCCCATGTAATCTTAGTCACCACCTTCTACAACAATAGTCTCATCCACAACAGGTAAGTTCAACAACCTGTCCGGCAATTGTCTCTATCTCACAGCCTTTGTATTCCTTTAAGTTCTTCTGTATCAACAGGAATCTGTGCTGCCTCAAGAATTGGTGCACCCATGTTAACTCTTGCTGTCTCAACCTTGCCATCTGCACCAGTTTTAAGCTCAAGTATCTTCACACCTGCAAGTGTATCAATAGTAACTGTTGTTTTATCTGTAAGTCCGTTGTCACGAACTTTCCAACACATCTTATTCCATTGCCACACATCTGTCCCTGCGAACCATCTGCGTTGTACATCTCCATAAAGAAATCAGCTTTATCTGACTTCTTAATAAGAATAAGTCCATCCGAACCTATTCCAAAATGTCTGTCACTTAAATCAATTGCGACCTGTGACGGATTATCAATTACCGACTGTGTGCAGTCTACGTATATGTAGTCGTTGCCTGCTCCATGCATTTTAGTAAACTTCATACTGCGTCTCCCTTTTCCTATATATTATAAATGTAGTGATATATCACATTTGTCATACATCCTGATATATTCCCATTACCATAGTTGCTGACTCTACCATTGTATTGCCACTGTCCATGCTGCATTTCTGGATATATCTGAATGCCTCCTGCTCTGACATATTATTTCTTTCCATAAGCAGATGCTTTGCATCATCAATTATCTTCTGTTCTTCCGGACTTCTCTTTCTTGGCTGTGACCGCAATTTCTTTCACGCCTTATCTGTGCCTGAAGCATCATCTCTATAGTTGACACAAGGTCATTAACCTTTATTGGCATTGCCGCACATACAATTCCATTGTCCTGACAATCTTCCCATCTGTTCTGGGACGCAACTAACAACATCTCAAAGCTCTTTGGCTTATATTCATATAATTCAGTATAAACCATATTATCTGACAGCTTATATCCGCATATTATGATTCCATCAGACAAAGTATCAGCCTGATTGATTGCCTGTGCCCCACTTGTACATGGTACAGCGACATCGAAGCCTCTGTGAATCAAAAGATTCCTTACTGCTTTAGCCTCCTCTAACTTAGGAAATGCTACAATCAATGTGGACATCAATTAACTCCTTTTCTACTTAGCATACGCTTTACCATGTTTAATCAATACTTGTAGAGATATTCATCAATTTCCCACTGTGAGACTCTTGTTGTGTAGTTTTCCCATTCTTTCATCTTAGCTTCAACATATTTGGTTGTAATATGTTCTCCAAGTACGCTGCATAAAAACTCATCTGCCACAAGACAGTCAACAGCTTCCTTAAGGTCTGCCGGCATATTCTCTATTCCTGCTGCCCTTCTCTCGCCAGTGTCATCTCATATATATTGCAGTCAACACTCTCAGGTACTTCTATCTTGTTCTTAATACCATCAAGTCCTGCTGCAAGGCAGAGTGCCAGCACGAGATATGGATTAGCTGTAGGATCCGGATTTCTTAACTCAACTCTTGTTCCATTTCCTCTTGATGCAGGTATTCTTATAAGCGGACTTCTGTTCTTTGCTGACCATGCTATATATACAGGTGCTTCATATCCCGGAACAAGTCTTTTATATGAATTAACAAGCGGATTAGTTATTGCTGACATACCTCTTGCGTGCTTCATAATACCAGCAATAAAATGATATGCATCATCTGATAAACCAATCTTTCCATTCTCATCTGCAAATATATTCTTACCCTCTTCAGTTGCAAGTGACATATTAATATGCATTCCAGAACCGCTGATACCAAACTTTGGCTTTGGCATAAATGTTGCATAAAGTCCATGTCTCTTGGCAATTGTCTTAACTGTCATCTTAAATGTCTGTATATTATCTGCTGTCTTTAAAGCCTCATCATATTTAAAATCAATCTCATGCTGTGCAGGAGCAACCTCATGATGTGAAGCCTCAATCTCAAATCCCATATCCTCAAGAGTAAGAACCATGTCTCTTCTTATATTCTCGCCAGGTCATTAGGTCCGAGGTCAAAATATCCAGCTTTTTCATGGCTTAAAGTTGTAGGAAGTCCGTTGTCATCTGTATGGAATAAGAAAAATTCACATTCAGGACCGACATCAAAGCGGTATCCCATTTCATTCGCTTCTTTAATAGTTTTCTTAAGTATCCATCTTGGGTCGCCCTCAAAAGGCTTGCCATCTGGTGTATGCACATCACAGATAAGTCTTGCAACCTTTCCCTGCTGTGGTCTCCATGGGAATATTTCAAATGTATCGTAGTCAGGATACAGATACATATCTGACTCTTCAATTCTTACAAAGCCTTCAACAGAAGAACCGTCAAACATGCATTTGTTATCAAGTGCCTTCTCAAGCTGGCTTGAAGTAATTGCAATATTCTTAAGTGTTCCAAAATATCTGTAAACTGAAGACGTATAAACTCTACATCCTCTTCTTCAACCATTCTGAATATATCGTCCTTAGTGTATCTGCTCATAAGAAACCTCCGTTATAATTATATATTTCTTATTGTGGCTTATTGCCAACTTTTATAAATATACTACATTTTAATCTCTTTGTGTAGAATACTAATATTTTTCTTGAAAAATTTTATTTCTTAATGTACCATAGTTATGCATATTTTGTCTTTTAAGACATATATTAATAATTTTAAGGGAGATAAATTATGGCTAAGAAAACAAATGTACCTCTTAAGAGACGCAGACGCTCTGAACTTAATGTAAAACTCATTGCTATCATTGCTCTGTACTCTTTGTTGTAACTATAGGTATCGTATTCGCTGTTATTGGCAGTCACAAAAGAAAATAATCCTTCTGTTGCCGATAACCAGAATAATGAAACTACTGCTGAACCAACAACAGAGGAAGAAACTACAACCAAGGTTCCGACTGTCGAAGTCGACCTTATGATGATTGGTGATATGCTTATGCATGAAGGTGTTGTAAAAAGTGCTCTTATGGATGATGGAACTTACAACTTCGACCACCTCTACACTAACATAGCTAAGGATATAAGCTCTGCAGACATAAAAATCGTCAATCAGGAAACAATCCTCGGCGGTTCTGATTTTGCTTACACAGGATATCCAACATTTAACTCACCATGGGCACTTGGTCATGCAGAAGTTAAAGCAGGATTCAATATTCTCCTTCATGCTACCAACCACACATTAGACAAGGGGCTTAAGGGTGTTGAGAACTGCCTTTCATTCTGGAAGACTTATCATCCTGATACTACTGTTCTTGGTATCAACGAAACAGAGGAAGACTATGAGAATATATATGTTTATGAAAAGAAGGCTTCAAGATAGCATTCCTTAACTACACATACGGAACTAATGGAATTCCTATTCCTGATTCCAAGCCTTATATTGTAAACATGCTTGATAAGGATAAGATTACAGCAGATGTAACTAAGGCTAAACAGCTTGCTGATATGGTTATTGTACTTCCACACTGGGGTACTGAATATGTCTACACACCAGATTCTAACCAGAATTACTGGACACAGCTTTTCTTAAGCCTTGGTGTTGATGTTGTTATCGGTACACATCCTCATGTCCTTGAGCCTGTAGAGGTAGTATCTGATACTAAGGGGCATGAAATGCTTGTATACTATTCACTTGGTAACTTCGTTTCTAATCAGGACCAGAAGCCTCGTATGATAGGCGGTATGGCCAAGATGACACTTGTTAAAGATGAAACAGGCTGTTATGTTAAAATTATAATCTTACACCTGTTATAACACAGAAGCTTTTTTGGTCAGAAAGCAATCACTACATATAAATTAAGTGATTACACAGAATCACTTGCATCAGGCAACGCAATCCGCAACGATTCCGGCTGCTATGATTTCAGCCTTTCATACTGCCAGACTCTCGTTAAGCAGATTCTTGGCGATGATTACGATGAAAGCACAAGTGAATTAAATGTTTCACTCCATCCTGATGGTCTTGTTAAAGATACATCTGCAACAGAAAGCAGTTCTTCTGCTAAGTAATGAAAAAAAAAGCAGTAATTTTTTAAAATGTAAAGAGATATATTGATACTAAGCATTATCCGAGGTATCAGTATGTCTCTTTTTCTAATAAACAAATGCGCATTATATTCATATACTGCGTTATAATCATTTTAGTAATCTGTGGCATAATAACCGCAAGACATAAAAAACATCATCAGATTCAATTGTAAAAACAACTAAAACCAATAACGAAACATCGGAATCATCAGACACCCAACATACTTCTGACAACACTCCCAATACCGACAGATTACCGCCATACAACTCATCCAATCAGGGAAATGGAATTGGCGGCGGTGCAATCATGGGCAATTGCAGCATAGGCAGCCGTAAACTTCCTATATACTGTGTTGACCTTAGTAAAAAGACTAATCTCGATACCTCCAAAAAATATGTTTCCATATCATTTGATGCCGCATGGGGCGATGAAGATACTATAAAGATTCTTGACATTCTTGATAAATATAATATCAAAACCACATTTTTTCATGACCGGAGGCTGGGTGGACAGCTACCCTGATAAGGTTCTTGAAATCTATAACCGCGGTCACGACCTCGGCAATCACAGCCAGAACCATAAAGAAATGAGTAAACTTTCTGTAAATGAGCAGAAAGATGAAATCATGTCTGTTGCCAATAAAATAAAAGAAATCACCGGATATACGAGCTTCCTGTTCCGCCCGCCATACGGTGATTATAATTCAACGCTTATTGATACAGTCTATGGCTGTAACTTCTATCCTATAGAATGGAATGTAGATTCCCTTGACTGGAAGGACTATGGAACAGACAACATAATTAAGACCGTTACAACACATAAAGCTCTTAAGAACGGTTCCATAATTCTTATGCACAACGGTGCTAAATATACAGCTGAAGCTCTCGAATCTGTAATAACCGGGCTGCAGTCCCAAGGCTACGAAATCGTGCCTGTATCACAGCTTATTAATACTGAGAATTTTCATATGGATGGAACCGGCCTGCAGATTCCTGACTAATTCTTATGCATAAGGTGCTTTGTATAAAACTTAGCACCTTATGCAACTTTATTATTATAATCAGTGACATATACCTCACTGGCAATCTCTCTTGCCTTTTCTACAATCTTTTCCAAACGGGACATGATTTCATCTGAAAAATACTTTTCTCCACATTCCTCACATTCCTCACAAGGAACATTCTTAATTATAATTACACAATTATCAAAAGTAACAACATGTGTTGTAACCGATGGTTTTGTTGTTTTACATTTACAATAAAAACACATACTATTGCTCCTTTCTTGTCTTTAAATCTGCTTCAAACTTATCCGTATTAGGGTAGTATGCTGTTACTATATACACATTCTCTCCATCATAACCTAATACAACATGTATAACTCTGTTTCTTAATGTATACCCAAATATCAGACAGCTAGGATAAGGATAATCATTAATATAATGTTCAATAATCTCCCCATTCATTATACAATTGATAACATCACTCCTCTTAATATCCCTCTCAGCCATTCTTGCTGCAACATATACTGACCACTTTATCTTCCTTAATGTACATGCTTCTCTTATTTTTCTATATCCATATATACCCTCTCTTTATCATATTATAATCGTTTTAATTTAATTATACAACTTGCTTTTTTTTCATTTTTATATTAAATATAATATACTAAATATAATACAAATTGTAAAGCAGTAACTTATTTTAATTATTTATTAAGTTTTGTATATAAATCAATCATGCATATTTACTTGTAAATAACTCGCTATCGCATTATAATTTGGTAGTCAAAATATTTTAAATTCAAAAGAGGTGTACAATGAACATTTTCAAGAAAATATACTGCAGAAGTTTTCAGACTGTATTCAAGATTGCACTGCCATTTCTTCCATACAGGAAGCCTAAAATTGTAAGTGCGTTATCTGACATTCCATCTGTACTTAACAAAAAGAAGAAATCATGTCCTATAATTATTACTGATCCTGGAATTGCAAAGCTTGGCATTCTTTCTATGCTTACAGATGTATTCGACAATGCCGGCATTGAATACCATGTTTACGATAAAACTGTAGCTAACCCTACAACTGATACCGTGGAAGAGGCACTTGCCATATATAAAGATAACAAATGTGACTGCATAATCGGCTTTGGTGGCGGTTCAAGCATGGACTGTGCCAAAGCTGTTGGTGTAAAAATTGCAAGACCTAAGACACATCTGTCTAAGCTTGGAGGAATCCTTAAGGTCCATGCAAAGCTTCCTCTGCTGGTTGCAATCCCTACAACAGCAGGAACGGGAAGTGAAACTACTCTTGCAGCCGTAATTGTAGACGCCACAACCCGCCACAAATATGCTATCAACGACTTTCCGCTTATTCCAAGATATGCAGTCCTTGACCCGAAGGTAACCCTTACACTTCCTGCTTCAATTACCGCAACTACCGGAATGGATGCACTTACACATGCCGTTGAAGCCTACATCGGAAACTCAACAACTCCGGGTACAAGAAAAGACGCACTTATGGCTACTGAGTTAATATTTAACAATCTTGACAGAGCATACACTAACGGTTCTGATACAACGGCAAGAAAGAATATGCTTAAAGCTGCTTATTATGCCGGATGTGCATTCACTAAATCATATGTAGGATATGTCCATGCAGTTGCACATTCTCTAGGTGGCGAATATAATGTTCCTCATGGACTTGCAAATGCCGTAATTCTTCCAATGGTTCTTGAAAGCTATGGAGAATCCATCTATACGAAGCTGCATGACCTTGCAATTGCCGCCGGTGTTGCAGATAAGGATATGCCAGATAAAACTGCTGCCAAAGCATTTATACAGGCAGTCAAAGATATGAAAGCAAGATTTAACATTGGCGATACAATTCCTGAGATTAAAGAGAAGGATATTCCTAAGCTTGCAGGGTATGCCGACAAAGAGGCTAATCCTCTCTACCCTGTTCCGGTTATTATGGACGCTAAGACACTCGAACAGTTCTACTATAAACTTATGAAAGATAATACACATGAAAATGAGGTATAATATGGAAGCTACACAAATCAATAAACTTGTACAATCGCAGCGACATTTCTTTCTTACAGGTACAACACTTGATGTAAATGTAAGAATTGATGCCTAAAAAACTATATTCAGCAATTAAGAAACATGAAAATGAAATATATGATGCCCTCTATAAAGACCTCGGCAAAAAGCCAGTTTGAGAGTTACATGTGTGAAGTAGGACTTACTCTCAGCGAGATATCTTATATGCTAAAACATATTAGGAAATTCAGCAGAGAGAAAAATGTTCCAACACCCCTTGCGCAATTTCATTCCAGAAGCTTTAAGAAGCCGTCACCACGCGGAGTTGTCCTTATTATGAGTCCTTGAATTATCCATTTCTTCTGACAATGGAACCCCCTTGTTGATGCAATTGCCGCAGGAAACACTGCGATTCTTAAACCAAGTGCATACTCACCTTATGTCAGCGATGTTATGTGCCTTATAATAAAAGAAGTATTTGACCCTGCTTATGTATCTGTTGTAACTGGCGGAAGAGCTGAAAATAACTGTCTGCTTAATGAACATTTTGATTACATATTCTTTACAGGAAGCCAGGCTGTTGGCAAAGAAGTTATGCGCAAAGCCGCTGAATACTTAACCCCGGTAACACTTGAGCTTGGCGGAAAAAGCCCATGTATAGTAACAGAATCTGCGGACTTAAAGCTCGCTGCCAGAAGAATTGTATTCGGCAAATTCTTAAACTGTGGGCAGACATGTGTTGCGCCTGATTACATATATGTTCAGGACAGTATCAAAGACCAGCTTGTGAAAGAACTTATCAACGAAACAAAGCGCCAGTTTACAGATTCTCCACTTAACAACAATGATTACGGCAAAATTGTTAATGAAAAGCATTTTAACAGAATATCAGGTCTTATCAATAATAGCAAAGTCGTTCTTGGTGGTGCATCAAATGCAGATTCTCTGCGTATTGAACCTACGATAATGGATAATGTTACATTTGACGATGCTGTGATGCAGGAAGAAATTTTTGGTCCGCTTATGCCTATACTTGCCTTTCACTCTGTCGAGGAGGCAGTAAACACTGTTAATGCACACATGCACCCGCTTGCTCTGTATATATTCACTAAGAATAAGAAAGAAGCTCGTTATGTAACCTCAAGATGCAATTACGGTGGTGGCTGTATCAATGATACAATCAATCACCTTGCAACTTCCAAGATGGGCTTTGGCGGATTCGGTGAAAGCGGCATGGGCTCATATCACGGAAAAGCCGGATTTGATACATTTTCACACTATAAGAGCATTGTAGATAAAAAATGCTGGCTTGACCTGCCTATGCGCTACCAGCCATACACAAAAAACAAATAACAGTTTAATACATATGTTTTTAAAGTAATCACTTTGCATAAAAAACAGCGCTATATTGCATACAATGGCATACGGCGCTGTTTTTATGTTAATAATGTTATTAATAAAATAAGATTGAAAATGACTTCTCGAACACTTCTCCGGCATCAAGATGATTACTGTATTCCCTGTCCTTAAGCTCCCCTGTAAAATCTATGGCATCTGTTCTTCCATACCACGGCTCTATACATACAAATGGAACATTTTTTGATTTGCATGACCACAGACCAAATACTGGCGTATCAAACTTAACTGTAACAAAAGGCTTTTCATTTTTAACAAGACTTACCGTTCCTGCCTGACTTCCCTCAATTATAAATGCATCTTTTTCAAAGCTGTCCTCTTGTATTGTATATTCATGATTAATTAATGGCAGCTCATACTCATCCCTCGCCATTAATTGATAATCTCCTATCAGATGATATGTAATTCTGTCTGCATCAAATCTTATCTTACAGCCAGCCATGCTTGCATCATTCTCTGGTGTTACAAAAGCCGGATGACCACCTATGCTGAAATGCATCATTACATTATCTTTATTGATTACTCTGTACACTTCTTTAATTTCATTGTCAATAAGATGATACTCAGCTCCAATGCAAAATCAAAAGGATATTTCTCTTTAGTATTTTCATCGGATTCAAGTCTCATAACCAGCGTATCGTCATTATGCTTAACAAGTGTGAACTCCATATCTCTTTGCAAATCCGTGCTGACCCATTTCATATACTTTTCCATTATAAATGCTTTGGTTATCCTTATATTTGCCAATAAGCGGGAAAAGAACAGGTGCAACTCTTTTCCATCCTTCGGGATTGGCGTTCCACATTCTGTGTGTATTGTCAGTTTTACACAATACATCTCTTATTTCACATCCCTTAGAATCCACCGTAACTTTTAAAATGTTGTTTTCTAATACATACTCTGCCATATTGGCCTCCTTTCCGGACATGTTTTTCTTTATTGTACACCACAATCTGATATTTTCCAAATCAAAAAAAGCTGACGCACAAAAAAGTGCATCAGCCTTAA
>VOFH01003753.1_pt1 | contig 12475 bp, 18 predicted proteins | sample 5384091 | NCBI WGS metagenome assembly VOFH01 (sample SAMN12384727, study PRJNA508395) | human gut metagenome | isolation source: healthy gut G | host: Homo sapiens
TTTATTTTCAATAACTCCTCCCCCACTTTTGCGAATGAAACTTCACATCTTCATGCAAAAAACAAATAAGGATATTTAGCTGCATATGCCCCATAGTTATAAGCCTTAGCTATAGGCCATTTCTTTTCCCTGTTATCTATTATAATAAATTCATGTTCAACTCCTATTGAATGTTGAATATTGCGTTTTACAGCCTGTAAACGTTCGGGAGAAATCGAACAAATAATAATCGACAGCATTATTTTATATCTATATTAATCATAAATTTAGTGACTCAAATAAATTAACCCACTGTTTTCCAATCTTGTCTAAAGAATAGACGTGAGATTTCAGAATTACATTACGCCTCATTTTATCTAACAACTCAGGAGAAATTAATAATTGATAAAGTGCATCAGCAAACTCATGCATATCAAATGGAGAAATCAAAATTCCATTTACCCCAGAAGGCGACAACATCTCTTCTATACCAGCACAACAATTAAATGCGATGGGAACCACTCCATTAGCTTGTGCCTCACTTAAGCAAAGAGGCCATCCTTCAAAGGTTGATGTTAAACAAAAACAGATGCATCATCATAATATGGTTGTACATTTGAAGTTCCTCCAGCAAAAACAACACGCTTTAATCCCATATGTACAGATTGTTTTTGTAAGTTCTCTTTTTCCTGCCCACCTCCGACAAGAATAAGTTCCCAATCAGGAACCCTTTCAAAAATCATTCCCCATATATCAAGCAAACGATCTACCCGTTTATTCTCATAAGTCATATTCCTACAAAAACGATTTGCTTCTTCTTTCGATCTAAATTTAGATCTTCAATTATACGCTCGAATTATGAATTACACTTATCTTATTCTGTTTTGGCAACTTAAGGATTTGCTCTAATTCAGTTTTATAACCATCGCACAAAACTACATAGGCATCAACTAAATCATAAACTTCCTATATTGTTTTATGTAAAATTTATCATAACTTTTTAACCATACAAATTTAGGATAAGCTATTAAATACCATTCCAACATCTTCAGAACAGAGCCTTGTGTACGTTTTCGCCGTTCTCGCTTAGCTATGACTTCCCATAATGGAATATTATGAAGTATATATACAAATTTACATAGCACTTGCTTCTGTACAAATCCTAGATAATTCCATAGAAAGCCAGGCAAAACAAATATATCAATAGACAAAGACTGAATTACATCAATGATTGCCTCCGCATTCTTTTGAGTATTCACTTTCTTTATCGGGCAACTCTAATAAAGTCACTTCTGGTGACGGTCCCTCTTTTTTTCCAGCACGTAACAACATAAACTTCATATCCATAACTATGAATACCTCTCGCTATATCCCTCGTTACACGTTCTCCACCACCACTGGGGAATTCTGCATGAAAAAGAGAACCCGACCTTCCTTTTTATCCATATATTACTTTACTAAAAAGTTATACAATTATCCAATTCTTTCTATTGCCTGTTTTAATCGTCCCATTATAATGTTCCAGTCATACTCTTTGGCTACATACCTCTTTCCCTTCTCTCCCATTTGCAACCGCAATTCATCAGAGGTCTCCATGTTATGCAACTTAGAAATAAAGTCTTTCTCACCAGTATAATATAGAGCACCTCCTTCACTCTTTTGACAATGTTCCTTCAAAACAGCGCATTTTCCATTCACCAACATAGCTTTTCCTCTTGACATTCCCTCTAATAGTATTAAAGATAAACTTTCAAACTTCGATGGATTAACAAAAACTTTGGCATGCTGGATTATAGTATACTTTTCATTGTTTTCACTAACAAACCCTGTATAAATAATATCAGGATGTTGTATAGGTTTAGAAAAAAAGTCCTCCTACAAGTACCAATTTCAAATCAGATTGCTTATATCTCTTTTTTATAGTTTAAAAATATTGAATAATATGACTCAACTTACCTCTATCAATCCTTCCTACAAATAAGAGATATGCTTCCGGTAAATTATATTTCCGTTTAGTTACATTCCAGTCAGCATCTTCTGTACCCTCAATCCCAACACTAATAATCCCATGATCAGATATTTTTTTCCCAAAATACGTTCTGCAAGTTTTTGTTCTGCCACCGTATTAAACCCAATATATGCAACTTTCGTAAACACCTCTGTATAAATGGAGCGAAAAGTTGAGCTCTCATAATGCATTGTAGGGATCAGAATCGTTTTTTCAGGAGCATACAAAGAAATATAATACGCTAATGGATATGATATATTAATTGAATAATAGCTTTTATAATGTTCGTTTATTCTCTTGTACGTACAAAAACAATTGAGGAGAATAAAAAACATAGCTTTGCATAACTTTTGTTCTAAATTACGCATATAAGTCCAAACAGGCCAAATAGAAGCCAACGACCGTAAAATCCCTAATTGAAAAAGAAATTTCCGAATTCTTCTAACCCATTTTGATTTTCTCACATAATATTTATGCAATTCCTGTTGAATCGGTTGAGCTTCAAAACGTGCAAATTTATGATAAAGATGGAATTGCACTCCACCCATCTTCAATTGTTTCTTTTGAATACCTGCATGGATAAGGCGATAGGAAATTTCCACATCTTCCTTGCCCCCACATCTCTAAAGATTCATTATAACCATTTACATGAACCAGGTCTTCTTTCCAAAATGCCATATTACAACCTCTTATACGTAACATAGTACGCTTTGCATATCGATTAGCCAAATAACGCCTAAGCACCCGAGAACGAAAAGCATTTAACACAAATCTAAGATTCTGTTTTAGAAGAGCCGGATATTTCTCAACACCTTTTAAAAGACGAGTTGTAGACATCTTTCCTAAAAGCACACGACTCCCGCAAACAAAATACCCTTTCTCCGCCAGTTCTAAATGATCCGCAATGAAATGTCTGTCTAAGATTATATCTCCATCAATCTGGATAATATAATCCCCCTTCGCTCTTTCAATAGAGCGATTACGGATGGCAGAAAGGCGGAAACCTTTGTCCTCGTGCCATACATGCACAATAGGAATATCGGTCTTCTCACGCATTTCATCAATTAATTGCCGTGTATCCTCACGCGAACCATCATCTGCTATCAGAATCTCAGCAGGCTTCACAGTTTGCGCAAAGGCGCTGTACAGACATAGAGACAGGGCCTCTTTCCAATTATATGTGGATATTAATAATGAGACTAACATGTATCAATAAGATTTAATTCTACTTCATACTTTTTCTGATCTTCCGGCCAATTATAATCTAATTCAGCCTCCCGTTGCAGCGCTGCCCTGATAATCTCACTTGTACTCTCTATTATTTTCTTCTTAATACCCGTAGTGCTTACATCGGGAGTATACGGAAAATACACTACTCTCTTTCCGGGCTGCTGCTTTATCCACTCCAATCCCTCCAGATACTTATCTTTCCAATCATCTCCTATAGTTACTATATCAATATTTTCTCTCTCTAATTGAGCCACTTCAGTAAGCTTCACCTGCTTCACCACTTTTGTCACGCACTTCATAGAGGAAACAATCCGCATACGTTGCTCAAAGGGAATAATCGGCGGCATTCCCTTGTAATGCTGTATCAACTCATCTGTGCTTACGCCGACTATAATTCATCGCCCAATGCCGCCGAACGTTCCAATATGTTCAGATGACCAATATGGAACAAGTCAAAACTGCCGGATGTAAATACTCTAACTTTCTTTCTTTCATAACTATATAGATTTATCGGTTTTCTATTTCTTTAATTCTCCTTGCCAAATCATCCAGATCCTCTTCACTTTGAACCCCCAAATGGGAAACCCTGAAATAACAAGGAGTACCGCCCGGCATAATGAAAATGTCTTGCTTCAGCAATTCCTTAAAAAGAATATCACCATTTCTCCGAACAAAGAACTCCGTAATGCAATTGGAAGGCACTTCGGCCGGTACTTCCCAACTATTCTGCCTACATAGCTCACGAAAATACAGAGCTTTAGCACGCACGGAAGCAATGATTTTGTCAACCCCAAGGACTACATTCTCCTTTAAACGGGCATGCAATTGCATAAACAAACTGGTGGCCGGACTGTAAGGTGTCTGACCGCGTTCTAGATTCTTCAGATTCTCAGCAAAATCAAAATAATAAGATTTATGCAAAAAATCAGTCTGCAGGATTCTAGGCGAAAGAAACAGAAACGACAATCCCGGAGCTATATTCAGCCCCTTCTGACTGCTTGTAATACAGATATCAATCCCCCAACCGGACATATCCAAGGTATCAGATAAGAAAGAACTGATGGCATCTACCACCAAAGATACCTCATACTTCTTACAGATAGCAGAAATCTTCTCCATATCATAAAGTTGTCCGGTAGAGGTCTCGTGATGTTGACATAAAAAGACATCAGGACAAGATGCACGTACCCGCTCTTCCAATTGCACATAGTCTATATCACGGGCAAAAGGAACCTCAAATATTTCGTTCGGACAGTGATAATAATCACAAAGATTCTTCCAACGGTGTCCGAACGAGCCGCCTACCAGAATAAAAGCTTTCTCACATTGAGAGACATAATTAGCCACCACAGCATCCATCGCTCCCGTTCCTGAGGCCGTATAAAATAACACGTCCCTCCGGACAATGTATCAAATGCAGCAACATACGCTCTGAGTCTTTCACAAGCTCAGAGAATTGCGCTGTGCGCATATAAGGAAAAGGCTTCCCTCCTATTTGGAGGATCGAGTCTTCTATATTTCCAGGAAAAACATATGACTTCATATTTCGCTCAATTAAAATTCAACATTTATTCTCTCACCTCTTCTTTATTCTCCCAAATTTCTTTATGCTTGTATACTTCCGCCACAAGTTAAGCTTACGCTTTTCGGGTACTCCATGACGATGAATATAATCGGCTACTGCATCCAGCATTCGCCTGCAAACTTTCCCATCCAAATAAGGATCGTAATTATCTACAATCCAACGACGTTTGGCGATGTCTTCTTCATTATATTGTGCTCTTTCAAACGCTTCCATCAACTGAGTGACATCGGTTATATCAGTCCAATAAATATCTTTTGCAATAGTACGATAGGTAATGACCGGTCGTCCTAGAAGAAGAAATTCATAAACGGTGGAAGAGGTGTCACTTATCATCACATCTGACATCAACTGATACTTCGTGACGTTAAAACCAAGGACGACAGGATAAATCGAGTTGTACCGTATTGACCGGCAACTGTTTCCAGCCCATAAATCCGGCATAAGGATGAGTAGCACCCCAAACAGAAACCACAGGTATATTCACCAGAGATGCCAAATGCATATTAGCGGAGTCCATGGAAAGAATCACATCCAGATGACTCATCAGATTCAGTTCCGTACGCATATTCAATTTACCGATCATGGAAACCACCGAAGGATATTTGGCAATCCAGGAGTCAAAGACTTCCTGTTCGCTTTTCCCACCGCCAAACAGAAAAACTTTCACCGCAGGATTAGCCGCAAAATGGGCAACGACCTGCTCCTGCAGTTCCAACGGATAAATCTTGCCGGTATGTTTGGCAAAAGGAGCAATACCGATCCATTTTTGTTTTCCTTTCGGTCCTGTCATCGGTTCAATCTCTGCGAAATCACCCTTTCCTTCTCCATAAATAGAAGAAAAGTTCAATAAAACCGGCAGTCCCAACTTTTCTAACACATCAGCATAACGACGGAAAGAACTTTTCTGGTTCTCCAGCACTTTATGACGGCGGCGAACCAGTTTCTTTTTTCCGGCTCTCCCTTTACAAATGAAAGCAACCGGTATATTGGCAAGGCGAAACCGCAGACACAGATATTTCGAACGAAGTACGTGATGAAAGTCCGCCACGTAATCGAAATGCATTCTTTTCAGTTCCGAATAAAGGCTGTTCAATCCCCATAGCCCTTTATGCTTACCTGTCAGATCAGCTCCGACAAAATTCACATTTTCAGGCAAACTTTGAAAAAGAGGTTGCCATACGGCACGACTTAATACAGTGATTTCGTGCTGTGGATATTGCACAGCAAGCGAATGTATCACAGGTATTGTCATGGCTACATCGCCAAGAGCTGAAAAACGGATAATGAGAATACGCGCCATTCGTTATTTTTTTGCATAAAGCACCGGATTCAACGCCGGGTCGTTATACATCTTCATCTGTTTATATACTTTCATATATTTTCTTCCGGCCTCAATGTCTGCCAACAACTGTTCGATAGCAGAAGAAAGGTCTTTCTGCTGTTCCAACAGAATATTCAGCTTGGTCCGGCATTGCTCACGATGTTCTTCGGTAGTATCCGTACGTTCCACCTCCTGCTTCATGTGGTAAATTTTCAACGCAAGAATAGAAAGCCGGTCAATTGCCCATGCAGGACTCTCTGTATTGATAGTTGCATCAGAAAGCGGTTTAACAGCTTTGTATTTGTCCAAAAATAACTATCAATCAGTTCAACCAGATCAGTACGGTCTTGATTGGACTTATCAATTCTTCTTTTCAAAGCCAGTGCTTCTACAGGATCAATTTGAGGGTCACGGATAATATCTTCGAAATGCCATTGAACGGCATCGATCCAATTTTTCAAGTATAAATAATACTCAATCGTCTTCAACTCGTAAGGATTGTTCATCGGTGCATCTACACTGTCCGTTACGTGGTAATCAGTCGTCGATTTCCAAAAAGAATATTGTCCGGCACACGTGCCAGGAATCCTGCCAATACCACAAAATCAATATCATGCTCTCGAAGCGTCGACAAAACAAGCTCTCCACTTTCCCAATCGCTCTTGGCAAACCAGACACAAGGCACTCCCAGCCCCTTGGCACGCTCTAAAACAAACGCATTCTGCCGGTTAGTCAAAACCAGAGCCACACGTGCCGAACCTTTTTCCCGGAAATAACGGATGATATTCTCGGCATTCGTACCACTTCCCGACGCTAAAACTGCGATATTTTTTCCCATAAACCCTCCAAATCCTGCACAAAACCGTGAAAAATGTGCAAAAAGGTGCATTTAATTCATCAAATATTTGCGAGGAACGATAAATATTCATTCCTTTGCACCGCAAATTTAAAGAAATAAAACTAATTATTAATTAAAAACTTAAAGTTATGTCTGAAATTGCATCAAGAGTGAAAGCGATTATCGTCGACAAATTAGGCGTTGAAGAATCAGAAGTTACTAACGAAGCTAGCTTCACTAACGATTTGGGAGCAGATTCTCTTGACACTGTAGAACTTATCATGGAATTCGAAAAGGAATTCGGTATCTCTATTCCTGATGACCAAGCTGAGAAGATTGGTACTGTAGGTGATGCTGTATCTTACATCGAAGAACACGCTAAGTAATCTTAATCCATTCATATCTTAGTATGGAATTAAAAAGAGTTGTAGTAACAGGTCTTGGCGCCATTACTCCCATTGGCAACACAGTACCCGAATTCTGGGAAAATCTCGTGAATGGGGTTAGTGGAGCAGGACCTATTACTCATTTCGACGCATCACTTTTCAAGACCCAATTTGCATGCGAGGTGAAAAACTTTGATGCCAATCAATATATCGACCGCAAAGAGGCACGCAAGATGGACTTGTATACCCAATATGCCATTGCAGTAGCCAAAGAAGCGGTAGGTGACTCTGGGCTTGACGTCGAAAATGAGGATTTGAACAAGATCGGTGTCATCTTTGGCGCCGGTATTGGTGGAATCCGTACATTTGAAGAAGAAGCAGGTAACTATGCCCTCCATAAAGAAAACGGTCCTAAGTTCAATCCGTTCTTCATCCCCAAGATGATTTCGGATATTGCTGCCGGACAAATTTCTATCCTGTACGGTTTTCATGGTCCTAACTATGCGACTTGTTCTGCATGCGCCACTTCTACCAATGCCATTGCCGATGCATTCAACCTCATCCGTTTGGGTAAGGCAAATGCCATCATCAGCGGTGGTTCGGAAGCTGCTATCGCAGCCTGCGGTGTAGGTGGTTTCAACGCTATGCACGCTTTATCTACCCGCAATGACTCTCCGGAGACTGCATCCCGCCCGTTCAGCGCAAGCCGCGACGGTTTCATCATGGGTGAAGGCGGCGGCTGTCTGGTTCTTGAAGAACTGGAACATGCCAAAGCACGTGGTGCCAAGATTTATGCAGAGGTTGCCGGTGTAGGTATGTCTGCCGACGCGCATCACCTGACAGCTTCCCACCCGGAAGGTCTGGGAGCCAAGCTGGTAATGAGAAACGCGTTGGAAGATGCAGAAATGAAACCCGAAGAAGTAGATTACATCAACGTTCATGGTACATCTACTCCTGTTGGTGATATTTCGGAAGTGAAAGCTATCCAGGAAGTATTCGGCAAGCATGCTTATGAGTTGAACATCAGTTCAACCAAATCCATGACAGGCCACTTATTGGGTGCTGCCGGTGCGGTGGAAGCCATCGCAAGTATTCTTGCCATCAAAAATGGCATTATTCCTCCGACTATCAACCACGAAGAGGGTGATAACGACGAAAACATCGACTATGACCTGAACTTTACGTTCAACAAGGCTCAGAAGCGTGAAGTGAATGTAGCTTTGTCCAACACGTTTGGATTCGGCGGTCATAACGCATGTGTTATTTTCAAGAAATACGCAGAATAATACGGTCGTGTTACGTAATCAAATAGATAAAATAAGGCTCTTATTCCATAAGGACAGAGAGTCTTATTTTTGTTTTTACAGAATTCTCGGCTTCTTTCCACGTGACATCAAGGTCTATCAGCAGGCTTTGCTGCATAAATCCATCTCCATGCGCTCCGAAAAAGGACGTCCCATCAATAACGAACGGCTGGAATTCTTGGGCGACGCTATCCTCGACGCCATTGTAGGAGATATTGTCTACCGCCATTTCGAAGGACGCCGCGAAGGTTTCCTTACCAATACCCGTTCCAAAATTGTACAGCGGGAAACACTCAACAAACTGGCCGTGGAAATCGGACTGGACAAACTGGTGAAATACTCCACCCGCTCCTCATCCCACAACAGCTACATGTACGGCAATGCATTCGAAGCCTTCATCGGCGCCATTTATCTGGACCAGGGCTACGACCGCTGCAAGCAGTTCATGGAAGAGAAGATTTTCAAAAACTACATCGACCTCGACAAGATGTCGCGCAAGGAAGTCAACTTCAAATCCAAACTTATCGAATGGAGCCAGAAGAACAAAATGGAGGTGTCATTCGAGCTTATCGAGCAGTTTCTCGACGAAGAATACAATCCGATGTTCCACACCGAAGTCCGCATCGAAGGGATATCGGCAGGTACCGGCACCGGTTATTCCAAGAAGGAGTCGCAACAAAATGCGGCACAGATGGCATTGAAAAAAATTAAGGATGCCGCTTTCAAGGAGGAAGTCCAGGCAGCCAAGGAGCGGAGCCATGCAACAGAAACCGCCACAGAAGAAAATCCCATGGCAGAAGCTGTTGAAGAATCCTCACAAGAAAAATTAGCCGAAACAGATTCCCATCCTGCGCCCCTGGACAACTAAGTCATTGTCTTCCGTCACCAGCTTCAACTTGCCCGCAATCTCCTCCAGCGGTGCAGAAGCTATTTCATTTCCCTTTAAGGTAATCATCCGCCCGAACTGCCCGTTGGCAATCAGTTCCGTGGCATGTCCGCCCATACGTGTGGAAAGGTTACGGTCAAAAGGTGTGGGTGAGCCGCCTCGCTGAATATAACCCAACACAGTCTCACGGGTCTCGATACCCGTCTCATACTCTATCTCCTGAGCGATATACTCGGCGGCACGCTTCCGCCCGTCCGTCTGTATACCTTCGGCTACCACCACGATGGAGTAAGGCTTTCCTTTCTTCAGCCGATTCAGAATCGTTTCTCCGATACGGTGGATATTATAGGGAATCTCCGGAATCAGAATCACGTCACCACCGCCTGCCATACCGGAGTATAAGGCTATCCAACCTGCCTTGTGCCCCATCACCTCAATCACCATCACCCGTTTGTGCGAGCTGGCCGTGCTGTGCAACCGGTCGATGGCATCCGTAGCAATGCTGACGGCAGAATCGAATCCGAAGGAGAAATCAGTTCCCCAAATATCGTTGTCTATGGTTTTAGGTACAGACACAATGTTCAGCCCCATAGCAGAGAGTTTGGCGGCTGTCTTCTGCGTACCGTTCCCGCCGATACAGACTACACAATCAAGCCCCATCTCTTCGATATTCCGCGCTATCAGTGCCGGTTTGTCCACGCCGGACATCACGCCGTTCTTCTTAAAGGGCTTCTCGCGCGAAGTACCGAGCATCGTACCTCCCAAGTTCAGCAAACCGGATAAGGATTTTTCGGTAAACGACTCCACATCCTTGGTCAGCAGCCCCTGAAAACCGCTGTGAATGCCAATTACCTCCATTCCATAATGGTTGATAGCTGTTTTGCATACACCGCGAATGGTAGCGTTGATGCCGGGACAGTCGCCTCCTGAAGTCAAAATACCTATTCTCATGATATTTTTGTTTGAATTATTGTTCTATAGGTCCGTAAAGATAGAAAAAAAAGAGAAAAAAGATAGAGATGCCGATAAATAAGATTATTTTTGCGGTTTAAAATAAGATTTCACAAAGAACGATGAATATTACAAAGTTTCTGAATAAGGTATATTTTGCTCCCCGTCTGAAAGAAATCGAACAATACACCAGCCATGCCGGTGAATTGCAACAGCTTGTACTGCAGCGCCTCGTCCGGACAGCGGCAAGCACGGAATGGGGAAAGAAGCATGACTATGCCTCTATCCGTACTTATGAAGATTTCAAGAAGCGCCTTCCCATACAAACTTATGAAGAAGTAAAACCTTATGTAACCCGCCTGCGTGCCGGTGAGCAAAATCTGCTTTGGCCTTCGGAAATACGTTGGTTTGCCAAATCATCGGGTACCACCAACGACAAGAGCAAGTTCCTGCCCGTCAGCCGGGAGTCCTTGCACGACACGCATTACAAGGGAGGCCGGGATGCCGTTGCCATCTATCTGGGACAGAATCCCGAAAGCCGTTTCTTTTCCGGTAAAGGGCTTATCCTTGGAGGCAGCCACGCTCCCAACCTGAACACCAACCACAGTCTTGTAGGCGACCTCTCCGCCATCCTCATAGAAAATATCAACCCGCTGGTAAACTTTGTCCGCGTACCCAGCAAGCAGACAGCCTTGATGGAGCACTTCGAGCCCAAAATGGAGGCCATTGCCCGCGAAACCATCCATGCAAATGTAAGCAACCTTTCCGGTGTACCGTCCTGGATGCTTGTACTCATCAAACATATACTGGAAAAGACGGGAAAGCAGAGCCTCGAAGAGATATGGCCCAACCTGGAGGTGTTCTTCCACGGCGGCGTTGCCTTCACTCCCTACCGCGAGCAATACAAAGACGTGATCCGCAGCAGCAAGATGCATTATGTAGAGACTTATAACGCCTCCGAAGGCTACTTCGGCACGCAGAACGACCCTGCCGACCCTGCCATGTTGCTGATGATTGACTACGGTATCTTCTACGAGTTCATCCCGCTTGAAGATGTAGGCAAGGAGAATCCGCGTACCTTCTGCCTCGAGGAGGTGGAGCTGAACAAAAACTACGCCATGGTAATCTCCACTTCTGCCGGTTTGTGGCGATATATGATTGGAGATACGGTGAAGTTCACATCGAAGAACCCCTATAAGTTCGTCATCACCGGACGTACCAAGCACTTTATCAACGCGTTCGGCGAAGAACTGATTGTGGATAACGCGGAAAGAGGACTTGCCAGGGCATGTGACGAGACCGGTGCACAAGTAGTAGATTACTCTGCTGCTCCCGTGTTTATGGACAAGCATGCCAAATGCCGCCACCAGTGGCTGATAGAGTTTGCACAAATGCCGGACAGCCTGGAGAAGTTCGCCAAAGTATTGGACGACACCCTGAAAGAGGTGAACTCCGACTATGAAGCTAAAAGGCAGAATAACCTGGCGCTGCAACCGCTGGAAATCATCGTCGCCCGTCCCAACCTCTTCCATGACTGGCTGGATAGCAAGGGGAAACTCGGCGGACAGCATAAGGTGCCCCGGCTCAGCAACACGAGGGAGTATATAGAGGAAATGCTGGAACTAAACCGGTAAATTACTATATCATAAAAATCAAGCGCGGATTACGCAAATTACGCGGATAAATTAATAAATCCATGTAATCTGCGTAATCCGCGTTTTACAAATCAGTCAGTACGTTTTGACTTTACTTTTTCATTTCAACAATCAGCCTCAAGGATTAGAAATTATATGCCAGCCCAATTCCCAGCACTTCCTTAAACTGCACCTTGGCGCCCTTCTTCACTCCATTGTCATCAAACGTTTTCACATCATTGTCATACTTCAGAGTTGTATTGATGGTAGCCGACAATACTTTATTGATTTTCATGCTGATAAGTACATCCCAATTCACATCTATGTTTCCAAAATCTTTGCTGTAAGGAGTA
>VOFH01003253.1_pt1 | contig 12460 bp, 15 predicted proteins | sample 5384091 | NCBI WGS metagenome assembly VOFH01 (sample SAMN12384727, study PRJNA508395) | human gut metagenome | isolation source: healthy gut G | host: Homo sapiens
AAGGTTCCGCGGCCTGCGGTTTCCCGCAAGGCGGAGGCTTCGGCTCGGCAGCGGTCCGGGCGAACCGTCCCGCCGGGCGAAGCCGCCCGCCGTTACAGGCAAACCAGGTCCGAAATCAGCAGTACGATGAGGAACACGACCGAAACGACGATCCATCGTTTCGCCGGCTTATCCAGCTTCACCATAGGACGGACTCTTTTCGTTTACTTGTTCTGGGCGGTATCGAGCGCCACGTTGAGCTTCAGCACGTTCACCTTCGAGGTGCCGAACAGGCCGAGCCAGGGGCCTTCGGTCACGGAATCCACGATCCGCTTCACCTCCTCGACGGACATGCCGCGGGCTTCGGCGACACGACGGATCTGAACCTCCGCCCCGCGCGGCGAGATGTCGGGATCGAGACCCGAACCGCTCGCGGTCACCATCTCGGCGGGAACCTCCTCGCGCGAGAGGTAGGGGTGGGCTGCCAGGAAGGCATCGACGCGCTCCTCGACCTGGGCCAGATACTCGGGATTGGTCGTGGCCTTGTTGCTGCCGCCCGAGCCGCCGCCGTTGTAGTCCACGTTCGAGGGACGGCCCCAGAAATAGACGCTGTCCGTGAAAGCCTGACCGACGTTGGCCGCGCCGACCACCTTGCCGTTGTATTCCACCAGCGCGGCTTCGCCGTCGTTGGGAGATGCCACCCACGCCACGAGACGCAGCACCAGCACATAACCGACGAACAGCACGACGCACATCGCCAGCGTGAATTTTATCGAAATCCAAAGATTTTTCATTGTTCTACTACTTTAAAACAGGTTTATCAACATGTCGATCAGTTTGATGCCGATGAACGGAGCGATGATGCCGCCCAGACCGTAGATGAAGAGGTTCCGGCGCAGCAGGGCCGAAGCTCCGATGGGCTTGTACGCCACGCCGCGCAGCGCCAGCGGAATGAGCAGCGGAATGATGATCGCGTTGAAGATCACCGCCGACAGGATGGCGCTTTCGGGCGAAGCGAGGTGCATGATGTTGAGCGCCCCCAGCGCGGGAATCGACGTCATGAACAGGGCGGGGACGATGGCGAAATACTTGGCCACGTCGTTGGCGATCGAGAAGGTCGTCAGCGTGCCGCGCGTCATGAGGAGCTGCTTGCCGATCTCGACGATCTCGATCAGCTTCGTGGGGTCGTTGTCCAGATCGACCATGTTGCCGGCCTCCTTGGCAGCCTGCGTACCGCTGTTCATCGCAACGCCCACATCGGCCTGTGCGAGCGCCGGCGCATCGTTCGTACCGTCGCCCATCATGGCCACCAGCTTGCCGGCCTGCTGCTCGCGGCGGATATACTCCATCTTGTCCTCGGGCTTGGCCTCGGCGATGAAGTCGTCCACACCGGCCTGCTCGGCGATATATTTGGCCGTCAGCGGGTTGTCACCCGTCACCATCACGGTCTTCACGCCCATCTTGCGCAGACGCTCGAAACGTTCGCGGATACCCGTCTTGATAATGTCCTGCAACTCGATGACACCCTTGATCCGCTCGTTCTCCGAGACCACGAGCGGCGTACCGCCGTTCTCCGAAATCTTGCGGACGATCTTGTCCACCTCCGGAGAGAAGACGTTGCCCGCCTTCTCGGCAATGGCGCGGATCGCTTCGGAAGCACCCTTGCGGATGCGGCGTCCGTCGGGCATGTCCACGCCCGAGCACTTGGTCTCGGCGGTGAACTTCACCATGTGTACGCCCACCAGATCGGTCTGACTGAAACGGAAGCCCTGCTCGCGGCCCAGTTCGACGATGGATTTGCCCTCGGGCGTCTCATCGGCTGCCGACGAAAGCACGCAGAGCTGGAGGAACTCCTTGGCATCCACGCCGTTCACGGGATAGAACTTCGTAGCCTTGCGGTTACCGATGGTGATCGTGCCGGTCTTGTCGAGCAGCAGGGTGTCGATGTCGCCCGCGGTCTCGACGGCCTTGCCCGACTTGGTGATGACGTTGGCGCGCAGCGCACGGTCCATTCCGGCGATACCGATGGCCGACAGCAGGCCGCCGATCGTGGTCGGGATCAGGCAGACGAAGAGCGAAATGAACGCCGCCACGGTGATGTTCACGCCCACGTAGTCGGCGAAGGGCTTCAGCGTGGCGCAGACGATCACGAACACGAGCGTAAAGCCGGCCAGCAGAATCGTCAGCGCGATCTCGTTCGGGGTCTTCTGGCGCGACGAACCCTCCACGAGGGCGATCATCTTGTCGAGGAAGCTCTCGCCGGGCTGAGCCGTCACCTTCACCAGAATCCGGTCCGAAAGCACCTTCGTACCGCCCGTAACGGAGCTCTTGTCGCCGCCCGCCTCGCGGATCACCGGAGCGGACTCGCCCGTGATGGCGCTCTCGTCGATCGAAGCCAGACCCTCGATGATCTCGCCGTCGGCAGCGATCGTATCGCCAGCCACGCACTCGAACACGTCGCCGCGCTTGAGTTCCGAGCTGCTTACGATATGCGACTGACCGTCCTTCTCGATACGCTTCGCAGGCGTCTCCTCGCGGGTCTTGCGCAGCGAATCGGCCTGAGCCTTGCCGCGCGCCTCGGCAATGGCCTCGGCGAAGTTGGCGAAGATGATCGTGGCGAAGAGCACGATGAAGATTACGATGTTGTAGAGCAGCGAGCCCTGCGACTCGTCGCCCGTGACGGCGATGTAGCCGATCATGACGAGCATGACGAGCGTCACCACCTCGACAGTGAACATGATCGGATTCTTGATCATCTGCCGCGGATCGAGCTTGCGGAAGGAGTCTGCGAGGCTCGATTTCATGAGCTGTTTGTCGAACAGCGAATTATTTACACGGTTTTTCATTTTTTCAATCCGGAATTAGAATTAGAACTCAACGGCGGTCAGGTAATCGGCGATCGGGCCCAGAGCCTGAGCGGGGAAGAACGCGAGTGCGGCCACGATCACGATGACGGCGAAGGTCATCAGCGAGAAGGTCGCCGTATCGGTCTTCAGCGTACCGGCGCTTTCGGGAATGTACTTCTTCGAAGCCAGCAGACCCGCGATGGCCACCTGTCCGACGATCGGGAGGTAGCGGCCGAAGATCAGCGCGATACCGGTCGAAATATTCCAGAACGGCGTGTTGTCGCCCAGCCCCTCGAAGCCCGACCCGTTGTTGGCCGCCGACGAGGTGTATTCGTAGAGCATTTCGCTGAAACCGTGGAACGAGGGATTGTTAAGCCATCCGAGCGACGGATCGGCCGCGATCAGCCCCGACGAGAAAGCCGTGCCGACCAGGATGAGGAAGGGGTGGAGCAGGACGACGATCGTGGCGATCTTCATCTCGCGCGCCTCGACCTTGTGTCCCAGGAACTCGGGGGTGCGGCCCACCATCAGACCGCTGATGAAGACGGCGATGATGAGGAACGCGAAGTAGTTCATCCAACCCACGCCGACACCGCCGAACCAGCAGTTGATCTGCATGTTGAGCATCTGCATCATACCGCTCAGCGGCGTCTGCGAATCGTGCATCGAGTCCACCGAACCGTTCGAGGTGACGGTCGTCACCATGCCCCACATGGCCGAAGCGGCCGAACCGATGCGGATCTCCTTGCCCTCCATCGAGCCGCGGTCCTGCGCGATGCCCATTTCGTCGATATTGGGGTTGCCGCCCATCTCCTGCGGCACGGAAATCAGAATACCTGCCGTGAAGGCGAAGAGCATCACGCCGAAGATGCAGCCGGCCAGCTTGCGGCGGCGGATATAGAATCCGAACGCCCAGGCCATGGCCATCGGGATGATGAGGATCGACCAGCACTCCAGCATGTTGGTGAAGGCGTTGGGGTTCTCGAGCGGATGGGCGGAGTTCGTACCGAAATAACCGCCGCCGTTCGTACCCAGTTGCTTGATGGGCACGATGGCCGCCGTGGGGCCCTGCGAAATGACCTGCTCCTGACCTTCGAGCGTCGTCAGGGTCTGCTTGCCGTCGAACGACATCGGCGTGCCGTTGATGACCAGCAGGATACCAACGAGCAGCGAGAGCGGCATCAGGATACGGGTCGTGCTCTTGACGAGGTAAACCCAGAAGTTGCCGATCGTCTTCGTGGTCTTCGCCGCCAGCGCCTTCATGATGCCGGCCATAGCCGCCATGCCGCAGGCCGCGGTGATGAACTGGAAGAGCATGATGACGAAGATCTGCGTGAAATACGACAGACCCGACTCGCCGCTGTAATGCTGCAAGTTACAGTTCACCATGAACGAAATGCAGGTATTGAAGGCCAAATCGGGCGTCTGGCCCGGGTTGCCGTCGGGATTCATCGGCAGATAGCCCTGGAACACCAGCAGCAGCATGCCCCAGAAGAACCAGAAGAGGTTCACCATGAGCAGTGCCTTGAGGAACTGCTTCCAATCCATTTCCTCGTCCTCGCGGATGCCGCACACCTTGTAGATTCCGCGCTCGAGGGGGAGCCATGAAGTCGAGCCACGTGCGCTCCCCGCGATATACTTTGGCAATGTAGCGTCCCAGCGGATAGCAGAGCACCACCAGGGCGACCCATTTGCAGAATGACACCTAAAATCTCCGTATTCATCTATTCAACTATTTTTTAATCGTTAGAACTTCTGGTTTCACCAGCACGTACATCAAGTAAATGAAGATCGCGAGGCTCAAAACAAGTAAAACCGACAAACATACTTTTCCTCCTTAAATTTTTTCAAACCATTTCACACATGCGAAGTAGAGCCAATAGCAGAGGCTTTTCCCAGCGCTGCCAGCAGCACGAACATCAAGACTTCATTCATCTTCTTTCCTTTTTGAATTATACATTAGGTTACGAATCCGCACATCATACGGTGGAACAGTATCACCAGAAAGATTCGCAGACGGCCCCCAGGCCGCCCATCGCTATAAGTATCCATCCGATCGTCATAATGCCGCTGCTCCATGTCGCCCAGCATCCGCATTTCGGCGGGAAGGTCCCCTGGCCGTTTCATGATCATACCTGCCCACCCACGTAGTATAAAGATAGAGAGTTCAACGAGGTCTGGAACGAAACGCTAAACAGACGGGCGTTAAAATTGCCGAAGAGTGTGGACGAGTTAATCATTGAGGAAGAACAGGCAGAACTGCTCTACAAGGCAATCAACGCTCTGCCAGATATTCAGAAACGGCGTTTTCTGCTCTACCACGAGTACGATTACTTTTTTATGAGATTGGGAAAATGGAACATTGCAGACCGCAGGCGGTAAGGTGTTCCGTTATCCTTGCCAGAGAAAGATAAAGGCACAGAGAAAAAATATCTCTGTGCCTGATAGTTTAGCGAATGCCCTTGTATCTTCAGATATAGGGGTATTTTACTATATGTTCTCTAATGGAATTTTACAGAATCAAAGCTGCCGCAATTCTTTGCCCAGTGCAACAACGGTTCGGCGGCTCGTGGAGGAAACTGCTATGTTGCAGCAGTCTGTTTTCTGAAGAACAGCTTCTTAAAAAAAGTTTGTCCCCAGTATGGGATAAGTCTGACGAAAATATGTACGATACGATGTAAGCAAGGTTCATACTGTATTCCATTGTGGTCATTGGTTGTGCGCCCCGTGGGGTGAAAATTTTGTGTTGTTGCGAACTTTCGGTGCGGGTCGAAGCCACTGTAATGACATAAATACACAGGGCAACACAACCGTTCCCGACTTTTCACTCTCCCGCAGAGGGGAGGTGAAAAGATGACATACGCCTTTAATGAGTATGAAGAGCGGCGTCGGTTTGATGCTTTTTGCAAAGTCGTTCTACGCCATGAAGCAATAGACTATTTCCGCGAACTCAGCCGCCAACGGAAAAGGGAAATCCAGTTCAACACCTTGTCGCAGCATGAAATGGACAAGCTCTGCACGATGGACGAATACCCAAGCGACAGCGTTGTGTTCACGGCTTTTGGCTATGACTTACATATTCGGGATGAGCTGGTGGCCGGGGCCTTTGCCACCTTGCCAGAGCAGGAACAGAAGATTCTAATTCTGCATTGTGTGTTGGGATTGGCTGACGGCGAGATTGGCGGCTTTGTGGGAATGTCCCGCAGCGCTGTACAACGGCACAGAATAAAGACGCTGAGTGAACTGCGAAAAAATTTAGAATCCAAAGGAGTGAAAACATGAAGCAGCCAACTTTAACGGCAGGGTGCTTTTGCCCATGTCCGTAATCGAAGCAGCCCGTGCTGGTGATCCTCTGGCAGTGGAATGTGTCTTGCAGTATTATGACCGCTATATCAACAAACTTTGTACCCGGACGCTCTATGAGGAGGACAGTTTGCCTCATGTGCGGGTGGATGAATACATGAAACACCGATTGCAGGCAAAGCTGGTGAAGGCCATCGTGAACAAGAATTAAAGACAAGGAAGCCGTCAAGGGTCGAGATGAACGCTCCGCGCCCTTGACGGCTTCCTCCGTATTTGCTGTGTGGTAACCAAGCAGGCGCAAGCAGAAATTCGCTTGCGCCCGCTGCTATTATGGTGTTTTGCCTACGCATTTAGGGTAGAAAAGCCTGATACTACCAGGCTTTTCTGATGTATTGAGGATGCTAGAGGTACATTATCATTCTTACTCCTACAAATACCGTTGAAATGCGTAGAACGTAAATATCCCATCTCACTACGCAAAAGGTATTCAGACACTAATGCCAAAATCTAAAGCTTTCATGCGGGCGTAAAAATTTATTAAAGCTTGCATATTGACTTTCCAACGGACTTGTGTTATGCTAAACACATCGGGAGGTGGCAAACATGAGCATGAAATCCAGTGACACTACAAATAAAAAGCCCCGTGAAAAGAGTGCATTATATCCTGCCGTTTCTATCTCTGAATGTTACGACTTTATAAAGCAGATTGATTCGCTTGGCGGAAAGGCAGTTTCTTATGCCAGCATATTGAACTTAATGGGACTTACAAGCCCAACAACAAGGTCTTTTTGAATCGGATCGGTGCTTCAAAACAGTTCGGATTCATTACGACAGGCGGAAGTACGGCTCAATTAACTGATCTCGCACGTCGAATTCTCTACCCCAACACAGGGGAATTTGAATCGAAAACTATTAATCGAAGCGTTTGGCAATCCTCCGCTTTATGCAAAGTTAATTGAGCGATTTAAAGATAAGGCTGTTCCGCCTCAGTCTCAACTTGGTAATATATTGATGAATGAATACCGAATCATAAAGCAAGTGAAGGATAACGCAGCCAAATGCTTCATAGAAAGTGCAGACTATCTAGGATTGCTTAATAATGGAGTCCTTTGTATGGACGACGTGACGAATCAATCGCAAAATTGTTCTTCTTTCCAAGAAGTTCAAACTGCACAGTCGGATTATGCAGAATCCTCGCAAGCAATCGAATCTCAAACTCACCAACAGGAAGATGGCTATTTGTTTGAAATCCCCACCATGGGTAAAAACAGCACGTTTCTATATACCAGACGGAGTAACGGAGAAAGACATAGATTATATTAAATTGTATATTGAAAAATGCTGCCAGTTTTCCTTGAAAACCTGAAAACAGAGTTGTAACAAGAAAAAGCCAGCTCACACTTCTGTGGCTGGCCCTCTTGCCAATCGGTGGTTATGCGCCGACTGTACGATATACTGTAGCAAGTTAAGTATAGCATATCTATTCGAGCTGTGCAAAGGGATACACTTCTTTTAGGAAGGAGGTGTATCCATGGAAGAGTATGTTATCATATATACCCCTTACATAACCGTAAAAAGGCAAACGGATTTATGCCAGTAGTTATGGCTTAAAGGCCTTTAAGTTATGTATCCCAAAAGATCGCTATAGAGTGAAATAAAAGGTTCTGCTTTAGTTGTCGGCGCTGAAGCAGAACCTTTATTAAATCGAGCAGGACTGCTAAGTACCAATCCTGCTCGATTTAGCAACCAAATTTGTCGGCCGTTAATTTAGTGTGTTTCTGATACTTCCTTATCAGCGTTCGCCTGATGGAGACATCCTCTTTTTAATAGCCCCGCTCCCGCAGCGCAGCCACCAGTCTACGTAGAACTCCCGCACATCAAAGCCTCGGATGTTTTTCCGGTTCAGGTCCACCATATCCCCGTGGGAGATCCCACGCTTCCCTGAGGTTCCAGCAGGGTGAAGTGCCCTCCCCACCTGGCGGACTCACGGACACCAATCCGTCGTTGAGGCCGTCAAAGTGCTTCACAATGGGATAGGTCATATTCAGTGGGAATTTTCCATGGGCTGCCCGCTTACAGTAGGACATTACGCTTTCGTACACCACATCAGGGTCATCAGGTGTACTCTCGTTCCGGCGGAGGCACGCGCTTTCTGTCAGGTCTGTTACTGCTGCCAGGAAATCAGGATTCTCGTCCCCAGCTTTTCAGAGTGGCATTATAAGCTGCGGCAATCCGCTGGCGGGTCGGCTCCGGCACCTTTCCCAGCAGATACTCCGCAAAGATACAGCCCCGATGAGGTGTATTGATGGTAGTCAGCGTAGCTACATATGGAGCTGCGCCCTGGTGGGCAATGGCGGCGCGGCTGTCCAGCCCACCTTTGGAGTGGGCGATGATGTTCACCTTCTCACAGCCGGTTTCCACCACAATTTGCCGGATGCGCTCCGCAAGCTCCCGGCCGGAATCCTCTACCGCCGCCGAAGACTGCTGCTCGCCGTAGTAAACCGTGGCGCCGTTGCGCTGGAGCTCCCTTGGAATCCGGCCCCAGTAATTGATATAGCGATAGTCCCGGAAGAATACCCCATGAACCATCAAAATGGGATACCGGGTCTTGCAGACCTCGCTTTCCGCCCGGGCCGCATCCAGTTCCCACTTCTCCGCTTCAAACTCCGCCTCGCCGGTGGCTATTCGGATGATCTTGGTGAGATACCAGATGTTCAATCCGGGAATCCAGCCGCACAGGGCCCCAGTACCCGGTGCTTGAGACCCAGCTGAACAGAGGTAACGTAAACTCAAGCATCCGTTCCAAAGAGAATCGCCTCCGCCGCCACAGCCCATAGAACACTGAAAATACCGCTTGCCACAGCCGTACCATAGCCGCTTTCTCCCGGAGTCAGCATGGCAGAAAGTGCCACAGCCATGCTCCCTGAGCGAAAAAACCGTAATGGTAGCGGAAATCAAAAATATTCGCAACAGTTCGCCGCCGCTTTTAAATACCAGATGCGCTTTGTGGGCGCACTTCCTTTTTCAATAGGCCGCAGATTGAGGTAGAGGAATTCTCCCAAAGGACCAGATTGAAAAGCCAGCTCACCGGTCCAAACGCATCACACAGGAAAAACCAATTGGCGATGACGGCCACCAGGAGTGCGAGAACCCACCGTCTTATCATAGAAACACCTCGTTCTCCTTGGGCTCTGTAAAATTCTGCTCCAGCATGGCCACATGGGACAAGAATGCTGGAGCATCAAAATACTTGGCGTGCCGTGTACATTTGCGGACGCAGCACTGGCACTTGATACAGGTGCCGGGGACGCGGAACACGTCCCGTGGATCAATCGCCCCCATAGGACACAATCGGGCACAGGCCCCGCAGTTCGTACACTTTCCCGGGTCTGTCCGGGGTTTGGCCTGTAGAAATTTCACCGGCTCGCCGTCCACCCCCTTCGGGATGTAATAGGGCGCATCCGGCACGCCCGGCACCGCCACGGTCTCCCCCGTCCGCTCCGGAGCTTGCCGGCGATCTGCGCAGCGAACTGCCGCATCTGCCGTTTGTCATCCCAGTCGGGACGGCCTTCTCCCAACTTGTCTGTAAAGGCATGTCGCCCCACAAAAGCTCCCGCCGCCACCGGATGGAAGCCGTTATTCATAAGGACTGACCAAAAGCTCCGCCAGGGCGTTGTCATAGCTGCGGTTTCCAAAGAGCACCACGGGTACTGCAGGAGTGCCCTCCCCCGAAGACCGCTCCGGAAATCTGGTGCGATCTTGTTGGGAAGCCGGCCCGCGTAGGTAGGCGAACCCACCACCACCAGGTCCTCTGCCGTGAAGAGATGCGTCCCAGTCCGCTCTGCAGGCCTGGTAAAGCTTAGCCGCTCTATCGGTAATGTCAGCTGTGCAGCCAACTCTTCTGCAATGGTGTTCACCGCTTTGTCCGTGGTGCCGGTGGCGCTGTAGTACAACGCCCAAACCTTTGTGATTTCCATAGCCTGCTCCTCCTTTTTTTATCACAACAGGCGCCAGAAACCCAGGCGCCTGTTCAGGCTTGCTCAAAAATAGTTGAAATGCCGATACGCCCCAGTTCTTCGTCAGTCCAAACAATGTTGTCCAGAAACTATGACGAATTCTCCGAATGCAGCTTGTGGAGAAAGATGGGGCAGCCTATATTCTCGACGGTCTCAAACACGGTCCCATTTTACAAGGAAAAATCAGACTCTTTTAGCTTGCCGATATCCAGCGTCACAGGACGGGGCGGTACCCGCTTGAGGGGATCATATTGAAATGCCCTGCAATGGTGCTCTACCGGAACAATTCCGCGCTTGACACAGGCCACCTCTCGTTCGTTGATCTGCTGGCCCCGGCGGCAATATGCACAGCGGGGGTCCATATCCTTACGGAACAGCATCTCTTCCGCCTCTCTTTATAGACAGTAGAGCTTCACCGCGTCGTTTTCCGCGGTGGCTCTGATCTGGGTGACTGGGTTTTTCATAGCTGTCAATAATCTGCGTGGCCATGGGGTCCTCCAGCTCCTTCTGGATGGTCCGGCGCAGGTTCCGCGCGCCGTAAGTCCGAGAGTAAGACTTATGGGTTAACAGCGCCACCAGCGCGTCGTCATAGGTAAAGGTGATGCCCTTGTCCTTCAGCGAGGCCGCCAGCTCCTCCAGCATAATGCGGGCAATTCCCCTGAAGTTCTCCTCGCTGAGGCGGTTAAAGGTAATCACAGCGTCCACACGGTTGATAAATTCTGGCCGCAAAAACTGCTGCAGCGCCTTCATAGCCCGGTCGCTGTCCTGCTCCCGCTGGACCGTGGTCAAAGCCTACGGTCCCTCTTTGTGTGGCGCTGCCGGCATTGGAGGTCATGACGATAATGGTATTTTCAAAGTTGACCTTCCGGCCCGTGGGCGTCGGTGATCTCACCGTCGTCCAAAATTTGCAGCAGCACGTTCAGCACATCCGGGTGGGCCTTTTTTCAATTTCATCAAAGAGCACCACAGCATAGGGCTTGCGGCGGATCTTTCTCCGTCAGCTGGCCCGCCTCATCATAGCCCACATATCCCGGCGGTGAGCCTACAATCCTGGATACGGAATGCTTCTCCATGAATTCGGACATGTCCAGACGAATCAGGGCGTCCGGTGTGTTGAAGAGGTCCACGGCCAGCTGCTTGACCAGCTCCGTCTTGCCCACGCCCGTTGGTCCGACAAAGATGAAGCTCACCGGCTTGTGCTTGGGGCTGATGCCCACCCGGTTGCGGCGGACGGCCGCAGCCACAGCCTCAATCGCCTTCATCCTGGCCGATGATGTGTTCGCGAAGCCGTTGATCCAGCTGGCTGAGGCGCTGGAACTCCTGTTCCCGGATTTTTGCTGCCGGAATCTTCGTCCACAGCTCAATGACATGGGCCAGATTCTCCATACTCAGCTGCGGGGTCTCCCTTTTCCAGCAGGGCATTTAGTTCCGTGCTGAGCTGGGCCTCCTTGCTTTTCAGGAAGGCCATCCGTTCATAGTCTGGCTCCGCCCCCTCCTGAGTGGCCTGCTCTTCCAGCATGACCCGCTTCCCTTTTCGTAGTCGTCCAGTTCCCGCTGAATCTCCATCCGCCGGGAGATATCCGGGTCCTTCAGATTAAGATCAGAGCAAGCCTCATCAAGCAGGTCGATGGCCTTGTCCGGCAGGAAGCGGTCCGTGATATAGCGCTCAGAAAGCACCACTGCCTGGCGGAGAATGCCGTTAGAGATCTTCACGCCGTGGTATTTCTCATAGTTAGGGGCCAGCCCCTTTGAGAATCTGGACAGAGTCCTCCAATGGAAGGCTCGTTCACCGTGACAGGCTGGAAACGGCGTTCGAGCGCCGAGTCCTTTTCGATGTATTTGCGGTATTCGGCAAACGTCGTGGCGCCGATCACCTGAATTTCGCCCCGGGAAAGGGCGGGCTTTAAGATATTGGCAGCGTTCATGCTGCCCTCGGCGTCGCCGGCACCGGCAATGTTGTGGATCTCGTCAATCATCAAAATGATGTTGCCCAGGCGCTTGACTTCGTCGATAAGCCCTTTCATCCGGCTTTCAAACTGGCCCCGGAACTGGGTGCCCGCCACCAGGGCGGTGAGATCCAGCAGGTGCACCTCCCTGTCGCGCAGTTTGAAGGGCACCTCGCCGTGGACAATCCGCTGGCTGAGGCCCTCGGCAATGGCGGTCTTGCCGACGCCCGGCCTCGCCGATCAGACAGGGATTGTTCTTCTGACGGCGGTTGAGAATCTGGATGACCCGCTCAATCTCCTCCGCCCGGCCAATCACCGGGTCCAGCTTGCCGTCCTTGGCCTTCTGAGTCAGGGAGATGCAGTAATTCTC
>VOFH01003195.1_pt1 | contig 12376 bp, 20 predicted proteins | sample 5384091 | NCBI WGS metagenome assembly VOFH01 (sample SAMN12384727, study PRJNA508395) | human gut metagenome | isolation source: healthy gut G | host: Homo sapiens
CAAACCCTCTGATAAAGATCAGGCACTTTTTATTATCTAATTTACGTGCTTCATCCGGTGTCAAAAGTTCTCCCTAAGACATCAAAATTCCGGTTGCCGCTTCCATTTTTTCCTCTCGTCTCCCCGGAACTGCGTTTATCTATCGTAGCTTCCCAGCATTTTGAAATGTACTCATGAGTGCTTTGTTCATTTCACCCAAATACACCAGTGTATCACAGTTTCCTGGAATCTCCCAGGTTTTTCTCAAATAGCGCCTTAATCTGCGCCAGATTCTGTATTATGATGATAGAACTGATCTCCTGCTTCTCATTGTTGAAAGCAGGGAACAGAAGTCATCCGGTAACGCGACGTTTGCAAACTCATCAAGCATGAAGGTCACATGGATAGGCAGCCTGCCTTCATAGATAAAATCCGCCTGAAAATATAATTCCTGGAAAATCTGGCTGTAAAGCAGTCCTACAATACTATTATTTTTTTTGTCCGAATCTGGTATCACGCAAAAAAAGAGCGGTCTTTGTCTTTCCATCTCCATTCCTGCCTACACCAATTTCCGGAATATTCATATCATCATGGTCCAAGATACGCAGTATCTGTGGGTTTTCCAAAATGCCAACCTGAATTGGCACTGATCACGATGCTTCGCACCGTGTCTGCCGCTCCCTGATTACTTTGTAATACTGTTTCACAGCAGGATGGTTACTGCCCTTTTTCCGCCTGGGCCGTTTAATCCTTCGGTCCAGATCAGATGGAGAACCATCGTCTCTTACTTCTGCCTCCCCAGAAGTTTTAATACCGTGGAAAATTCTGTTCACTTCTGGGACATTCCAGCCACACATAATAAAACAGAGCCTGAAGGTATAACGACTCTGCTTTTTCCCAAAACGGATCATTACTCTGGGAGTTTTTGGTGTTGTGTTTGCGATCAGGTTTGTAATCAGTTTCACCACATCGGATTCCCTACGAATATACATGAATGGGTTATAACAATCGGATTCTTCCATGTCCAGCAGATTCAAAACCTTGACGACATAACCGTGCTCTTTAGAAAACCTCCACAGGCTTTTAAAATTTCGCCTTTTGGATCAGTGATTATGTAAGAGGAACGGTTGCTGTAATAAATTCGGCTTAACAAAGTAAAAAGATTTTCCCGCCCCGCTGCCTCCGATGACAAGCGTATTCAAATTTAATTTGGTTTTCCTGGTATCCATTCGCATACGGACATTTTGACTCAAAAATCCTGTTTTCTGTTTCATCTTTTTCAGACAGCGCCTGGTTTACCTGGTTGATATTTGCAAAACAGCAGTTCCGTATTCTTTTCCCGGCATATAGTTTCTTCTGCTGGTCAGATACATGGCAATAGCGATAACATATACAAACTCTGCCAATAATATCCCTTTTAAGGTTGTAGCCATTAAAGTAATTCCCAATGGGATGTGCCATCACCAGATTAAGGCGCTCCATAAAAGTATTGATATCAATACCCTTTTCTCCCAGATTCCATTGAGCAGATAACCGCCATATGCGGCCAATATCCCGCCAAGCACAAGCAGCCAGACAGGAGTTTTTTTCTTACTTTCCACTATCTCCCTCCCCGCTTTTTCATCTGGGAGGCCATCTGCCGTTTCCGCGTTTCTTCTTTTTTTCCTGTACAGCATGTCCCTGGTTTCCTTCAGGACCGGATCATAACTCTGGCTGTATAGCTGTTCTCCCGTCCGTTTTCCAATAACCCGGCCTTCATTATTCACAATGCTGTAGTCCTTTATCTTTTTTGAAGGCTGGCAAATATCGTCCTCTTCTCTTCACTGATATGGGAGATTGCATTTTTCTCAATCCACAGATATTCATTCCGTATACCCGGAATCCGTGTGAGGATCCTGTTGTCAGTTTCTTCTACAGCCAGACTTCGGGCAATAAATATCTGATGGATATTGGGATCACCTTTCGAAGCCTCTTTCGCATGCTGCAGTACCTTCTTTTTGCCGGTCATTCATTTCAGACATCTGCTCTGTTTTCTGGGGCTGCCCCATCCCCTGTATGATAGGTTCCATCGCCTCGGTCTTCTGCCATTTATCAAGTCTGACATATTCATCGAACTCTCCTGTATCCATTTTAAAGGCTGTACTGCCTTCCTCATTGATTTCCAGGATTCCCAGGTCCTCCATATGCTGTAGTATTGGCTCCACCTCCGCCCAAGGCATATCAATCGCATTGCTGATCTCCCCCAACACTTGCCCCCGGTGTTCTGCCAGAAAAGTACCAACTGCTCGGAATCCAAACGGAGAAATGGATTCGGTTCTTTATGGGCGATCTCCCCCGTTTGGGTTCTCTTTTCCCTTTTCTATCCCATATGTTTCCTTCAGCTCATTTTCTTCCCCATTATCAATATAGTCCTGTATGGATTCAATCCTGCCGCCGGACACTTCCCCTATGATCTGGTTCACCCGTGGCGTAGCATCAGAATGAAATAATATCTCACTCTTGCCGTCCGCTTTATTTATATCTGGCAGAAGGGCATAACGGATTTTATACTTATCCGCCAGTTTCTTAACTTTTTGATATCAACCGTGTCAAATCGAAAAACCTGTAGGTCTCCCCCAGTTTTCAGAAGGTCTTTTACACTTGTTCTTCCGTATAACCGTTCCATCTCCACCAGCTTACCAAAAGATTTTCCGATATCTTTTTGCAGTATGTATCCCTCCGCCGATAATCTTCATAAAAATTTCTATACCCTCGAAGGATACCCGCAGGATTTGGGTTGCTTCCTGTATTTCTCCCATTTCATTCACCTCCTGACACTTCATTTTCCTTTTCTTCTCCTCGTCCTGCTTCTGCAGTTCCGTTATCATACGGTCCAATTCGTAGTCCACATTTTTATCACGCAGGATCTCCATCAGAAGTTTGTTTGCTCTTTCCTGGTTAATATTTGCAACCTCCAACTGATGATGTATTCCACGATCTTTCCCTGCAGTTCACTTTTGCCGCGTATACTGTACTGCTCAATGATACCGGAATCCAGATCCTCCTGTGACTTTTTCTCGGACTGCGGCGATATGGATAACTGCATCATGCACACAATCCAAATCCCGCTGATGAAATGCATACCCCTTAAAAGAAGCCTTTTATCATCCTGGGTAAATGTAAAGTCCTGCTGTTCCATCAACTGCATCATATAATAGCATTCCCGGACCATCTTGATATTGAATGCCCTCACTCATCAGCAAGCCTCCTCTCACGCACCAGCATCATAATCTCACGCATTTTTCCGCATTTTATCGGCAGTCAGATCCTTCTTGATGATCCGCATCACTTCCATATCTGACAGGCCGGAATCAAATGCAGACCGGATTTCTTCAAGCTGCTCCGAAGACAGCCCTTCCGCTGCAATCTTGTCCAAAATATCCGGCGTCTTCTGTGGAAACAACTTATCCAAAAGTGTTTTTTTCGCTGTCTGTGGCGGCTCCGGTCTCCAATATGACGTAGGTACAGGCTTTTTTCCTGCCCTCTCAATTTCAATAGATTTTTCAGCCCCCTGTACTGTCTGCACTTTAACATCTGACAGCTTCTGCTTCCAGATCTTTTATCTGTGCCTCCCGCCCGGCTGCTTCCTCCTGCAGTTTCTTAATCAGGTTGTCCTTTTCTTTCAGGTTGTCATATAAATCCTTGATTTCCTGGTTTTTTTCATCCAGGACATGCTCTTTGACCAGAGACGAAAGCACTTCAAATTTTTCGTTGTTCTCCTTAAACTGCTGTAGGGACGTCTCCATCATTTTGATGAGATTTTCTGTGTACTCCCGAAAAGCGGTCCCCTCCGCTGTATCACTTGCGTTTTTTTTCGCTTCGATCAATTGGCTTCTCATTTTTTCATACGGCTGGTCCGGGAGGTCCGGTGTCGCATAGGACAATATTTCCTCTTTCGTAAGCCCGGAAACAGATCCAGAAACAATTTCTGGAATCTGATACTGGTCAAATGTCCCCTGACAGCACAATTCGATCAATTCACTGTCAACATTTTCGAGAACTGCATAAACTGTCTGGCGCATCTGCTCCGCGTTCAGCTTCGGGATTGCAAGCCGCCGCACATCTTTAATGCCTAACCCATATTTAAATGCCATCTGTATGACCTGAACCTGCTCCGGTCCCAGCTTTTTTACGGCATTCCTCAACATACTTCTGCTCTTCTACCGTCATGTCTCATATCCTCCTGCATTAAAAAAGACAGTCCAATCGGCTGTCTCTGCTTCAAATTTCTCATCTCACTTTTTGAGAATCCACCCTATTCTTCTTTTCCACCAGCCTGCACTTCCTGCCGTTCTACGGCTTTCTCTCTCGCAGTGGTCTATACACGGCTCCATTCCCTGTGCATTTTTTCTTCGAACTCATTTATATGGTAAAGATTACTCCCTACCTCAACATGTTCGTCATCAATGTAACGGCATTTGTGTTCAATAGCCTCATTCAATTTTGTAGTCACTACAATTTTTTCCCATCCGAATACGGAATAAATCCTCACCATCATAGTCAACAAACCGTATCCCTGTTCTGCCCTCCTAATGTGCTCGTCAAGCCGCTTTCCCTCATAACAGGAGCAGTAGAAATTCATACGGAACGCATCGCAACGTAATAAATAGATATGTTCATCTGTGTCCACACGAATCCCATATTCTGTTATATTTTCGAAGGCACTGCCTGATGATTGCCTCCATATTTCACTGCCCCAAATCTGTCCTCAATATCCCTTCATAACGATCAGAACGCAGAGCCTCGATAACCTGGTCAAACTCTTCTTTAAACTCCGGTGTTCTCATATGTTCCCGGTGATCAGGCCAGACAATTAAAAATGTCACATTCCGGAAAAAAACCCTGCGCAAACCCAATATTACCTGTCAGCCCATCAATCTGCGTACTTTGTGGATAAGCATACTTCCTCTCTTGTTCATTTAATGGTCTTATTTCTAAAATTGTTGTTTACCTGCCTTTCCTCGCTTTTTTAGTTGCATTGTTTTTGCAAATTGCTCTTAGCCTTCCCCATTCCAACAGGAATTTCAATGGTAATCCCCTTCTCTGATCCAGTAAGACCATTTATCATTTTTGCTGATACGGTTTTACGGTTCCCTTTTTCCTTCTGAAATCGCATTTTCCTCAAGCCAGCCCTGCAAGTCTGCTAACGGCATTATGATTATTTTTTCCATAAAATCATTTGCAGCAATCGCCTGATAACCAAAGCCCTGATTCATACGGATTATTTTTTCTGCGTATTCTGACAGCCAACTGTATTGTGCATGACTTTCTAACAGCTTGATTTTTTTCCGAAAAGATGAAACAAATAAATCATATGGCATGGAAAGGCACATAAGGTTATGACTTTCAGCATAACTTTGTGCATCAGCATAACTTTCCTGCTCTGCTTCTGTCACATTCCCTGCATTATCTAAAACTGATATTTCATATTTTCCTCTCAAATTATATATTCTACCGTCCCTTACTTAAACGATCCGGAACTTTATCAGCAATCTTTTCCAGGGACGCAATCATATCTGAAATCCTTTTTCCGGCCCCATATCCTTTATCCAGCGCAGATTCCAGACAGTCGATCATACTCTGACGTTTCTCTTTAATTCCAATATCCCTGTAGATACGTCTCACAGGGTCAGACTGGTCATCAGGCTTTTGCATATCCGGCTTCAATATAAAAGGGAAAAGCTACATTTTTCATTACTTCGTTTATTTCCCATGCCAATTCCTGTTTTTCTCCATGCTTATCCGCTTCTCTTACCGTACCGACCGCGTCTATTTTGTCTGTCAGGCTGATACCCTGTTTTCTGGCTGATTCTGGTAAAAGAGAAGAGCGGTATAGCAGAAAACAGGTAAGATTATTCCTTAACTGGTGATTGCCCAAAACTTCCTTGATCCCCGGAATCCTCATACCTGCAGGTACACGCTCTCGAAAACTCTCGATATAGGCTTCTCCCAGGCTGTATTTCTGTAGATATCCTGTCACTTCCGATGCCAGTGCTTCTATTTTTTATTTTCATATAAATCATAATGCGGTTCTCCCCTTCCTTTATCTATATGCTGTTTTTACTTTGCAATCGCTCCTTCTGTTCCTGCAGGATTTTCTTTCCTATTCTCTCTTTGCCTTTTCACCCCCGCCAAAACTTCGTCTATGCGGCGGATTTTCCCCTGGGAATCCTGGAACAACTGAACCGTCTCCGAAAAAAAATGCCTAAATCAGACATTTGCTTTTTTTCAACTGTTCTGACCTCTGATATTCTCCTTTGAACTCCTGATACCCCTCTTCATACAGAGAAACTTCTATACTCAGTTCCTGTATTTTGTTCCCCACAGGGGCAAATGCCTCTGGATTGGCATCTTCCAAGTCTTTTTAGCTGCCTTTTCTCCTGTCTCAGCGCTTTTGCCTGACCTGCTAATACTTTCAGGACATTATCCAGGTCATGGTCTGTATATATCTGATATGCAGACAGGAAATTATATTCTTCCTGCAGCTCATGAAGTCTCCGGATATCCTCCTTATACTTCAGGCATTAGAGTATGGTTGTTTTTGATGACTCCCAGCCGGTATAGCCTTGCAAAGTATATTTTGATATCCAGTCAGCTCAGACTTCCTTCTGGGAATATAACCGGATATCTTCTTGATTTTGGGCGGCAGTTTCAATACAGGCTTTGGTAAATCTTCCTCCGCATAGGATTACACAGCCGTTCCCGTATCTTTTCCTCTGTATAATCACCTTTTTAGAGTATCCAGCCTTCGCCCTTTATCCATTCCTGGAGGTTTTATCAGCGTATGTGCTCCATGCTTTATCTCATAGCCACGCTCCTCCATTCCGCTCAAAAATTCGTCCCAGTTTTCCGCCTGTGCTACAACCTGGTCGATGTCACGACGGATCATATCATTCCAGACAAAATTCCGTCCTTACTCTGGTCCCAAGTCTTATCTCTTTTTATGCTTCCTGTTCTCTCGAACCTTGTCCATATCGAGGTAGCCATATGGTACTCTTCACAGATTTTTTATTGACGAGAGGCTGTATGATGTTATCCCAGTCGCCATTTCTGTAATCGTACTTCAATCCCTGCTCGACACAACGAACACTGTTAAACACAATATGCCCGTGGATATGGTCCGTATCATCATGCAGGGCATAACAGCCTCAAACTCTTTACCCAGGTATTCCTTCACAAATTTACCTATGATCTCCATGGCAATATCTTTTATCAACGGTATCTGCCGCCTCTTCAAACGATATGATAATATGGTATCCCGACGGCCTCCCATCTTGTTATACCGGCGTTTTGTATTCAGCATCTGATTTAGCGCCGTCTCAGGCAAAACAATTATACCCTGAAACATACAGCCGTTTTCAGACTTAAAATCTTTTTGTAATATAAGAGATCGCGTTGCAAAAGATATTTTGCCTTAAATCCTGACTTTGCAACATCCCATGTGCAGTATTTTGCTGGACAGCCATAGTTAAGTACCTGCTGATTCCAACAAACTGACTACCTGTTTCACGGCTTCCTTGATCTGCTTCATATAGACATACAGCCGTTTTTTATCTGATTCATGGTACAGGCCGCTGTTATTGTTTTTGGTGATCTGATTGATATTTATGCCAATATGGTTCACTTCCATTAGTAAGGCTGCATTGCCTCCAGCAAATCGGGTAATCCCTGGGGCGGTTGGTTATCAGCATTCTCATGTATTGGGGATTTCTTTTAACCCCTGTTCTTCTGCTTTCCTCCTTAACTCCTCAATTCCTCGGGATGTATTTCCTTACGGCAATTCTTAATTTTTGCTTTTCCCAGCCTGTTCACTCTCCTTCCAGCAAAGAAAAAGTAAGGAAACACAGCAATCAGCAATGTTCCTTCCTACCAGATACACTCTTACTATCTATCTTATCACCCGACGGCCCGCTGTTATCTCCACAGCAGGCAGTACGCCATGTAACCTCACCTGCAGCTCCTTTTGAAAACCTGCTGAAAGCAGTATTTAATATCTTCTCATCAATAACAACCCCTGCAGGACCTGAAACAGGTTATCCGTTCCTTCCGCCGCAAAACACAAAATAATCCCTGATATCGATATCATTTCATAATTTGATTCGCAGGCATCATCTATCATATGGTCAATATCTGTCTCCAGACACTCACCGTTTTTCAAGTCTGTCCTGTAGAGTTGCCCATAACCGTCCGTTTCCAGTGTATACCCGCTGTTTTTATATATTCCAGCACCTTTTTTCAGCTTCTTCGGCGGTCAATGGCGCACAATATATCAAATTCATCAAAGATATTCTCTTCAGTTCGTCCGGTGTGTCAATCCGTCCCAAATCATCCCCTTCTTTCCGTAATTAATCAGTATCATCAACAGGTTTTTTTCTCCAGTGATTCCTTCTTTTAGTTGGTTATAGAATAAAGTCTGTTCAAACATGACATCCAGCAGTCCTTCATCTTTCTTTAGGTTTTCAACTGGTCAGAATTTCCTGCTCTGCACTTTCATCTTCCACTTCTTGATAGTCAGAAGTTCAGTTTTTCTTACTCTGCTTCCGGAATATCCTTCTTTTCAAATTGCCCGCAAGAATAACGCTTCTGATTCCCTTCCTCGGCGGTTTTCAGTCTGCTATTCTGCTCAACGACTTTTAATCTTATGTTGATCTTACTATTTTCATAGAACCTCATCACGGTTTTGTAAAGTATTCTGTAAACCTCCACTTTCCTAACTGAAATAAGTCATTTCAAGCAAAAAAGCAGCATATCTTCCGAATCCCTGCATGTATTTTTTAATTCATTTGTATCTGTTTCCTTTAAATTATCCCATATAACCAGGCTCGCCTCCTTTGTTATCTCCACGATCTGATAACCCTCTTCCAAGAGCTGGAACAACTTTTGATTTGTCATACATTCTTCTTCGGAAAAGGTTTCCGTTTTATAACTAAAAGGATCAATGAATTCCATTTCGCCTTCGTCACACTTAATACATGCCAGATAAGCCGGATTCCCTTCATGGTCCTGTTTCATAAGAATATAATAGAGTTCATACACATCACAGACACTGTCTTCCCTGCGTTTTTCTATTGCCATATTCAATCTCTTCACGGATATCACAGGCCATTGTTCCAGCGCTTCTATTACTTCCTTCATCGGTCTTCTATCTATGTAGTAAGCTTTATATCTCCAAGGTGTTCTTTCCAATATTCAACCAATTCACAGCGTTTTTCTGTTTCTTTGATCTGCTGGTATATTCTACGGACTACATCCGCCTCAGACTCCCTGCATGTCGGATACGCCGCCATTCCATTTCGCTTATGGACTTCACAGCCCCGCATAGATCCCAAGCTAAAGACTTCAATGATCAAGTACCATACCATGTTTCAGGTTATCAAATTCAGCCAAACCGTTTAATGCATCGTAAATTAAATCTATTGTCTCCCTGTCTGCTGCTTCTTTACTTTTATCCAGCAGAAAAAAAGAAGTTCTGTCCTTGTATCCGCAAGTTTCAATGAATCCAACACATCGCCTCCAGGCACATAGGTAAAATCCAAGAAAGCTTTTTTCAACAGGAACTTTTCAAATAACTCTGTTACCTTTTTCTTTTAGCTGTTCAAAATCCTCCTGCTCATATTGCACAAATATATCCCCCTTTCCTGTGAGGCCGGTCCGGACTGGCTCCGCCAGTCCTCTGAAGATACGGATTTTGCCGTACAAAATCCATTCTTGTTAGGGGAGTCCCCTAATACCCCCGTATCAGCCTCAAAATGCTGATATCACTCACACATTTCTTGCTGTCATCTTCGCTCAAAAATGAGCTGATATCTGATAGCAGAAAAGGGAAACTTACAGTAGTTTCCCCAACTCGCATATTAACCTGCTATCAGCTTCGATTATCTGACAGCAGGCAATATGAAATCTGATATCACCAAACCTTTTAGATATCAATGTTTTGAAGTTCCTGCTATCAGTTACGGATAACTGATAGCGGGATTTTATTCCATACATGATACCAGATTCCTGTTCCTGATAGCATATTAAATTCTCATGTCTTGAACTCTTTATTGGATTGGGCTTTATCACCCCTTTCAATTGTCCACATTTTTAAAATCTATCTCGCTGTATGTTTCATTTTTTCTCTCTCTGATCCGTTGCGGCTGTAACGTAAGTCTATGTGCATCAAACTGGAATACCATATCCGATACATGCAGGGGGGATCAGTCCGTATAGTTTATCTTCCTTACTCTTCATCTTTACTACCTCCTGCAATTTCTCCAGATTATACTCATTTTTAGAACACACTAAAATATGGTCGTTTAAAATTGGTATTACAAACAAATCCCCGCCAAGCCGCTGTGCAACTTGAGACAAAACAACCGGATAAAACATCATCCGATCCCATTTTCTCCTGTTATACTATAAATCCCATATGTGTCTGGCAGAAAGCTGCTCATAGCTTCCCAATACTCTTTTGAAGGCGTCTTACTTATCCAATACTGTCTGTAAACCTCGCCCACATCAAAATATTTGGCTTTTGTCAAATAATTCCCTGTAAATCCCCACTGTTCTAAATGTTTGTTGCAGACTGGCCTTATATAATCGTTAGGCCAAACCTCACCGTCTTCCTTGCTTCTGTATACTTGTCGAAAAACTTAAAATATTACCTCGTATGTCTCCATTCTTCTTCCAGTTTTTTTTGCTGACTTCTCCAGATTAGCTGCCCTAAATAGTAACGTTGTCCAACTGTTCGTCTTTTGATCATACCCGGTCAAAATAGTCGCAGATTCTATCTACCTGATTCGGCATTGTATATTCACAATACTGGTTATACAGGTGCCATAGCGATAGTGACTGGTCGCACATGGATTCGGTTTCCCTCGAAATTTCAACAGCTATCTCACTCATTGGCTGTCCCTTCGCCTATTACAACTAACTTTTTGTTGGTTTTCATCTAACTGCCGGCCAAGTTCTAAATATAAATTCTGTTTATAATCCTCATATGTCATTCGCATCACCTTTTCCCATTCGGATCGTCAGCAGTTTATTATCTGATGGGGAATAATGAAAACCATGACTTGAAACAGCATAACCAGACAGACTGCGGCGTACCTGATGATTCCGTTCCTGTGGATTTCTTCAATGGAAAAATCCCGGTGTCAGCGCTGCCATCGTATCAGGCAGGATGTGGCTTCTCTTTCGGTATATGGAAGGACATAAAAAGCTGTCGTGCATCAGTTCTGCAGCTCACGGAGGACATCCCAATATAATATGGTTGCAGCTCCTCCCGGTCCGGTAACAGTATATCCAAGGGTATCCTCCGCCTCCCCGTCATTCAGGACACAAGGGATTCCATCCAGCATGTTTTCAATCATATTGTGTAAAGGATAGATTCTGCTCTCTCCATGGAAACGAGGGAGTGTTCCCCGCACAAAACTGTGAAGTTCTCCTTTTCTCATATTCCAATTTTCAAATGTCTGTTTGTCACCTCGGCCTGATAATAACGGCCATCTCTCCCAGCGGTGCGTAAAACATATAGTAAAACACCACATTCCCCATAACAAGGTAAGGCATTATTTTTCAGTGCATCGAGGTCAAGTCTGTGGTTGGCAGCGTATATCGCCACATTTTCCGGCTGTTCCAACTGACTTACTGCTATCTTCAAATCCGCCGTCTGTGAATCGGAAACCTCATTGCCCGGTCACCAATTCCTCTTCCCACATGTTTAGCATCTCCATTCTCAGAAATGCTTCCCTCATGATGACAGGACAATATCTCTCCCTTCTTTTCAAATAACATTGTGATCCCCACCTCGGTTCGGCAGCCCTTTTGCCACAATCTTCACGTCCCCTGGATGGGAATCTTCCAAAAGCCGCCTGAACGCATTGCTGATAAGCACCACGAAAATTGTTTATATAATTTAAGATTCATATTCTTACTCTCCTTTATAATTATAAAAAAAGCAGGTACTTTTCCGAATCACTCTGAAAAGTTACCTGCCCTGTCTTTTATTCATTTGAGGTTTTGGTTTCTGCCTCCACCCTTTGACTCGTCTTTTGATTTCATCCATTTTCTGGCTATAAGTATAAATAAAATCGGATAAATCCTTATCTCTCTGCTGATAACCGTTTTCTTACTATCATAGAGGGTTTCCTGAATCCATTTTTTCCTCCCTATTTTCTTTTGGTAACCCAAACATTGATTAATACTATTAGGAAAACAGTAATCAGATCTCCTCCTAACTTATCCCCAATTCAGTGTACTTTGTCCTTATATACAGCATAGCAGACTCACCCCAATAAAAGCTCTCCGTTGTCATGATAAAAATATTTCTTCTATCTGGTTCTGTTTCAAATGGATCCATTTTGAATGGCTCTTT
>VOFH01002815.1_pt1 | contig 12365 bp, 18 predicted proteins | sample 5384091 | NCBI WGS metagenome assembly VOFH01 (sample SAMN12384727, study PRJNA508395) | human gut metagenome | isolation source: healthy gut G | host: Homo sapiens
AACAGGCGGGAAAGCCTGTAAAATGGGGAAAGTTAGAGGAATAATTATATAAATTTCAGTTTGATGAATTGAAAAAAGAGACATAAAAATAGGTATTTGACAAAGTGGAGAAAAAATAAATGATAAATCTGAGAAAAATTACTGGAAGACAACTTTCTGATGCATTCCGTTTAAAAACTGGCTGAGGGACAGGAGGAATATGTTTCTATCCAATCCGAAGTTTAGCACAGGCGTATGTTTATCGAGATCAGTGCCAGCCATTTCGAATTTATGCTGGGATGAAATGGTTGGTTATGTAATGGTCATCTACGATTATGATATTCCGGAATATGATATCTGGCATATGATGATAGATGCTTCCAAACAGGGGAGGGTTACGGGAAGTACTGCTCTAAAAAGTCATGGAATACATTTTTTACCGACCGCATATCAATCGTTGCCTTGCAAGGAAATATTCAGAAAAAAGTGCCTAATAAATTTGGGGAAAAATATGGTACAGATAAGATTGCAATTCTTTCATGTTAAAGATTTGTAAAAATGAGATACGAGAAAATGAGAATGGTTGTGGGTTGCGGATAAATATTGATATTGGTAATTGATTATGATACAATATCCGAAAATCGGAATTAGCAGGCGTAGAAAGGGTATTGTACCATGAAGTTATATGAAAAAATATTTGCCAGACTTAACGAACTACATATGAGTCAAATGGAACTGTCTAGAAGAACAGGAATTGCAACCAGTACGATTAGCGATTGGCGAAAGAAACAGATCAATCCTCAGGCAGATAAACTTGGTGTCAATATGTAAAGGCACTAGATATGTCACTTGTGGATTTGCTTTTGTGATGAAGGAAGTCCGGTTCAAGTAACTTCAACGGATTATTTCATAGATGAAGATCATATGCTGGAATTGTTTAGAAAATCAGATGTTGAAGGAAAGAGGGAATTATAAGATATTTGGAACTCCTCGAAATTTGTAAAGAGATTAATGAAACCAACCATACGAAGAAACAGCGACGTAATATTTCTGTTATTCAGGATGTTGATGGGAACAATATTGTAGTGATAAATGATATTAGATTTAAGGAAAAGATCCATTCATTGGAAAGAAGTCCGGGCATATTTGAAAGAATATGTCGGCGATTTTTTATAAGGTGGCATCTACCGGTGATGTTATATATATCGGATCTGATCTGCCAAGTGAATATTCAGGATCTGTATATACAAAAAGTTGAATGGAGCAGTTGCAAAGGCTAAAGCGAATGCAACACAGGGAATTCCTGAAATGATAGAAATTTCAACAGGCAGATATTTTAGAGAAAATAATAAGGGGAAACATAATTGGAATGAAAAAAAAATGGCTGGTATAGATATAATTGTATTTTGCATTACCGGTATATGGTGATAATGAAGATATTGAAAGATATAACGTATTTCATGCATCTTGATAATAAGGCATGCAAATGATGGAAAAATGTATTTGTAATGATATTGGATATAAAAAAAGAAACGAGCACCCCGTTGGAGCCATAAGGCTTTACTTGCACAAAACCCATTTCTTTTATGAATAGATAATATAATATGGTAGAAGAAATGTCAATCCGAACATTTGAAAAGGTTTGAACGATAAGACTTTTCTTCTTTTCATACAAGACCAACTTTAAACTCAAACTCAAAATGATTTTTTTTTGAACAAAATGCAAGAAGTGTTTTGCAAAGAAAGGATACTTTATGGAAGAAAGATCCATAAAGTATTTATAATTTTGGGGGAATCATAGGCTTATTATTTATTGTAATGGGCATCTATGAGTTTCATTCTAAGAAAGCAAACCTTTCGGCTTTTTGGGCAAATGCTGAGGTAGCACCTATAGAAGATGTGAAAAGGTTAATCGTAAGCTTTGGGTATATTGTGGTGCGTATATGGTTTTTGTTTACATTAATTGGATTGCCTTTATTAGACAGGCAAAATTCGGGTTTGATTATATACCATATTGCAATGCTTATTAGTATTATACTATAGCAACGTATGTAGTAGGTATTGAACAAGTAAAAAGAAATAAATGGAAACTTGCGGTTATGCATGATGCAGAATCAGCTCTGAAAAAATCGGACGTTGTGAGGCACACTTTTTATATTTCCCCGGCATTGGCGATTTGTCAACTAAATATATTAAATTACGGTATAATCAGTTAGAATCAGGCATGTAAATAACACTTGGTGCATGATTCAATGCAAGTTAGACTTGCTAGCCATCTGAAAGAATCGAAAGCATAATGATACTGAAAGGAGGAACACATGACATGAAATTAGGACAGACAATTTTGGATATACGAAAAAGAAAGAAAAATGACACAAGAAGAATTTGCCCAAATTTTCATGTTACACGACAGACAGTATCAAATTGGGAGAAAGAAAAGAATTATCCGGATTTAGAAACTCTGATTTTTATGAGTGATAAATTCAAGATCTCCCTGGATGTTATGCTAAAGGAGGATAAGAAGATGGTCAAAAAAATTGAATAAGGAAAATAACGTTTAGTAAAAGGTTTAAGAAAAATAATTTTAGGTTTGGTTTGTATTGTGGCAGCATTGGCGATTGGTGCAACAGGCTGGGGCATCGCTTGGAATAATGCGAAAACTTTTTAGAAACGAAGTTTCAGCAAAGGCGTGGAAAATGAATGAATTTCGTTTTGATAAGCAGTCAGGTTATTATAAAAAGATGATTGACCAGAAAGCTATTTTGCGTTGCTGAAATCAGTCAATGCCGGAATATTTTGATTTTCGTGCTTCATTTCCACAATGCAGTTTTGGATTATTATACAATAGAAAATGGAGATAATATCCAAATACGGTGGAATGGAAGGGATCAGGAAGGAAAAATGGAGCACTCAATTTTTTGTTTAGATGAGCATGGAAGTATGAATATACTTTTCAGAAGAACAAGAAAAGGAATTATATGAAAGAAATACAGAAATCCGTTTAATTTTCAAGATGGCGAGAAGATATACGAAAGTGTATATGAATAGTTTGATGTAGAATTTAAACAACTCGGAAGGTGAGGGTTCATCATGTTTTTAGGTGGAAATGAAGTTTTACCAATGAACGACACCATCACGAAATCTATTTTATCAGACCCTTAGAAAAGTTGCATTGGGAAAATGCAAAACTGTTATCAGGCATCCGATAAGAAAATTGTAAATGTAAATCAAAAATATTTTTATTGATCCTTTCATGATAATTGCATATAATATAGATGAGCAAGATTACTTGCTTGATTTAATTGCGTTGCTACTTTGAGTGCAAACCTTTAATTTAAGTGCTTCACTACTTTGAATGTGAACCTTTAATTTTAAATTCTTCGCAGCTTAAAATGCGAATCGCATTATTCAGGGAGATAAGCTTCTTATCTCCCTGTTTTATTTATACTATGGAGGATAAAATATGGATTTTTACCGTATAAATGAGGACTACAATCGATATCTCCAGAATTATGAAAAGAAATTAAAGGCTCTTTACGATTCAATTATATGATTCCTGTGCCAGAGGAATGCATCGAAAGACTGATTATTAAAGATGTGGAGGATGAAAAATATCGTCTGTTATTGAACAAAGAATATCAGTTTTGTATGGATAATGCTGAGCGAATTCAGAAAAAAGCAAATAAAATATATGAAATGGTTACAACAAATCGAAAACAGAAATTAACTGATAACAGCTGTGCATTCAGTATTTTGGAGCAGGGATATCGAGAATATATTGAGAATGTTTTAAGAAAAAGCCTCCAGGTCCTCAATCCCTGAAAAGTTATGGTTAACGCGTTTCAGGGATTGGTCTTCTATTTTCTTCGCCCCAGGTACATAGCTGATCAAGAACTTCCATGAGTGAGATGCCTCTTTCTGTAAGAGAGTACCGAAGAATTTCCTGTTGTAATGGAATGTGAGCTTCTGGATTTTCTGGATACAGAGCATGTATCGGGAATCGTTGGAAAGATTGTAAATGTTAAAGCTGAGGAAGATGTACTTTCTGAGAATGGCAAAATAGACCCGGAGAAACTTCACGCTCTAATGTTTGATCAGTTTCAGAATTGCTATTATTCTACAGGTGAGAAAAAGTTGCAACAGCATGGAATGCAGGCAAAAATCTGATGAATAAAAATTAAATCTAAAATTAATAATTAGTAATTAAAATGTCTACAGCAGGAAGTTTTTGCATCAAACCTCCTGCTGTTTTTAGTCACTTCCGGCAAACGTGCATACACCGCCCACCGCATGACCAATCCGCTCCGGTGCCTCATCCGGTTTGAGCATTTTTGCCTTTGTTCCAAACTGCTCTTTATACTTCCGGTTATCAATCTTCACATCGCCTGCCGTGACTACTAAGACCGGCGTATCATCCATCCCAGAAACGACAACGATTTTGCGATTCGGCACGGCTCACAACGCAGTGCCTCTGTAGCCAATTCCACCGTGGCACTGAAACCCTCAAACTCCTGTATCCGTTCCTCTATCCCGGCTTTCTAAAATATTCCCTGACCTGTTCAATCGCCATGATGTATTTTCTCCTTATCCTATGCCTGCTCTATAAAATCATGATAAAATTTTCATAAGGACATGGCTTTCCATAATAATATCCCTGTATATAATCCGGTTTCAGACGATTAATACGCTCCAACTCCTCTTTCGTCTCAATTCCTTCTATGCAGAGCTTTTAAATTAATGCCGCTGAATCATCTCAATAATATGACGCAGCAAATTGTATTCATATTCATTGCTCAATGCCCTTACCGTAAAGGTCCGGTCAATTTTAATCATATTCGGACTGAGGTCATACAGATAATGGAAATTTGAATATCCTGTTCCAAAATCGTCGATTGCCAGTAAAATTCCATGCTCGCGCAAGCGCTTCCAACAAATCCATACAACGATAATTGGACTCTAAAAAGCCGCCTCCGTCAACTCTACAATGACATCTTCCGGCTTTAAGCCGTATTCCCTGACACTGGTTAAAATCTCTGTCAGAATCGGACTCTTCATAACCTGTATATAGGAAACATTGACACTGATTTTAAAATCCGGCACATACTTGTGAACCTCACGGCATACGGACAGTGCCTGATGAAGCACCCATTTGCCAACCGGTATAATCAGACCTGTTTCCTCTAAAATCGGGATAAAGTCCACCGGTGAAACCATACCCATCTTTTCCGAATGAAAACGCAACAGGGTCTCGGCTGCAAACAGTTGATTATCCACCGCACTCACAATCGGCTGAAAATACGTCTCAAATCCACTGAAATCATTGTATACCGAACGCCTCAAATCGCGTACCAGTTCCTTTTTCCTAAGGAACTTCTCATAATCTTCCTTGCAAAATAGGTAGCAGCGATTCTTGCCATCACGCTTTTGCTTCACTTAGTGCAAACTCTGACAGCTTCATCAGATTCTGAAAGGAGTGCTCCGTCACATCCCTGCTCTCTAACAGACCTGCTGGAAATGGTATAGACTGTCTCTGTAATGATTCTGCTCTATGAACCTGTCTATCTCAAAAACGGACTTTCTTATACAGCTTCTTGCCTCATCCGTAGTTCCGCCCAGAAAATCCACAATAATAAATTCATCTGCCACAATGCGATAAAGCTGTTGCCCCGGTGCAATACACCTTTGCGATACAGTTGGCTGTCCCATGGATAATCATATCTCCGTATTCAATCCCCAGATTTTCATTGATGTCTTTAAAATCATCAATACCGATACGCAGAATGAATCCTTCCGGAAACACCTTGCCTATGGTATATAAATACCCTGTAGGCTGGTTTCTCCTAACAGACCACTGACATTATCCGCCTTCTGCTTTGCTCCTATCGTTAATACATCCGACCATGCACATTGGCTGCCCATCTTCACCGTTCACTGTCCGTCCACGGCAGTTAATCCAGATTGGCTGTCCGTCCAGTCCCAACCACCGATACTGAAGATTATGAAAATGCTTGATGCCCTGCTTCATTTGAGAAAGATCTTCCTGAAGCATTAAATCCTCCGGATGCACAAATTTTTCATGCGTCTTTTGGACATCATGAAAAGCATTTGTCGGCATACAGAATCTATCCAATGCATGGGAGGAGATATAGTAATAATCTTTTTAAAATCGTATAAATATAAGTAGTCGTCCATACATGGACACAGCAATTCAATGCCTTCCTGAAACTGCTCCACAGTAATCGGATATGATTTTTCCCCCATGACCGTACCTCCATTACCATTTTTGTTCTAACATTTCATCTATGTTCTGACTTTTTTTTCTATACGATATTATAACTTGTTTTCTATATAATTTCCATGTTTTTCATTCAGTTTTTGGTTATAAAAAAATTACATTTTTATACAACTTCTTTGTTTTTTCCTCTAGAACCTTTTTTTCCTGCAGTTCCTTAAAAACCACTGAGCATTTGCGAACATTCCTCTTCTAAAATTCCCTTCGTAATATGAACCTGATGATTAAACGCAGGAATATCCAAGAGATTTAACACAGAACCCGCACATCCTGCTTTCGGATTCATACTTCCTATGACAACTTCATCGATTCTCGCCTGTACAATCGCTCCTGCACACATCTGACAAGGCTCTAAGGTCACATACATCGTACATCCCTCTAAGCGCCAGTCCCCAGCTTCTTACTCGCCTTTTGATTGCAGACATTTCTGCATGGGCAACCGTATTCTTATCGGTGTTACGCCGGTTATAACCTCTCGCTATGATTTTGTCCTGATACACAATCACGCAGCCAATCGGAACCTCCTCTAAGGCATACGCCTTCTTGGCTTCCCGTATGGCTGCGCGCATATATTTTTCCCTATTCTTCTCCATCGGATTTTTCATCCCCATCTCATTCCTGCATGTAGAAAAAATACTCTTTCTTTTTCCTGCCTCCGGCGGAATCTGAATGTATTTTTAATTGCAAAAAGCAATGCTATGCTGACAATTGATACAAAATCCTCAAATGCCGAATGATCCGGTATGCCCTCTCTGTGACCAGAACAACAAAAATTCCTCTCTTAATCCCAATGCTGCAATGACAATTCCGGCAACTACTACCACTGCCATGATCAGCTCTAAATAATTACATAATTCATAGAGAAAATCTCTTATTTTTTTTACCATGCTTGTCCCTCCAGACCGGAACTTCTCTAATTCTAAATAAAATAATAGGCATTAAAAACTGAGCATTCTGCTTTGAATCCCGATGCCAAACGTTACCTCTACAGTTAACTCAGCCCAGGCACCCTTACGGCACACAAGGAAGCTTCTGCTTAGTGCTGCTCCATTCCTGTCCTGACACGGTTCACAGATTCCTGTTGCGTAAGACCCAGACGTCAACGCCACTTACAAAGGGCTGCTTTAACATCTAAACCCGAGGCAGAATATCACCCCAGCTATAGCGGATTGCTGGTTCAGGGTACCGCTGCCACCCCGGCTGCTCGGAAATAAATTATAGCCTAATTTTTTTCCGTTTTGTCAATTTTGCCTTCATTTCCAATCTGTTTGTTCATAATCTATAGTAATACAGGATTAAAATGTGAGGTCAGCATGTTTGAAATACATGGTTTTCAAAAAACAACACGTTTTAGATTATCCTGATGGTTAAATGCTGCCACCTGCAAAGGTTCATGACCGACCGGCGCATCCTGCTTTGGGATTCATAGTTCCGCAATTACCACCTTTTTCATGAGGGACTGTCAATTTCCCATTTAAAAAAACGGCAGGGGTTTTAGACGGTGTCACATACACGGAGTCCGAACCGACCTCCAGTCCCCGGAACTTTTTGATTTTATTAAAAAATCAAAGTTCCGGATGGGAAAGTAAAACTTGACGGGCAATGTGACGCAACGGTTCCATCCTGAATTTTTTCTGCTTTCCTTGCCTCCCACAGCAATCTGATCGACTATCTCCGGCTATGGACATCCAAACACTCTCCTTTTCTCTGTTATAAAATAGCATATTTTGAGCGTAACAAAAATCTTAGAATCCAGCTGCCTTTTTATTAACATGAAATTTGCCTTATGAAACAGACACAACGATTGTGAGGGGGATGATGCCCCTGCAGTTCTTCAAGGTTTTATAAGCAGAACCGGAATGTCTTTGAGCCATATGAAACCATACATTTTTTGCAGTCTATACGGAATCCGAGCAGCGGACCCTGTTTGAACTGTGAGCTGATACAAAAAAGAACAGGCCTCCATTCCCTTTCAGAAATATATTCCCCAGTGGAAATCCGAGGTGTTGAAATCATGAATTGCTTCCGCAAACCGAACGTCTTAACATTCCTGTGAGACCTATCCGATTTTCCCCGGAAAACGTTGAATTTCACCAAAATAACCGCTCTACTTTTGAAAAATATGATGGGTAAGCAAATGTTTGAAAATTTTTATACCCTGCACCAGATAAAAGCCTTTTGCATGCCGAAAATACCGCTTCCATCCGTCAGCTAAAAAGCGATTGTTTCCAACTGGCTTTTTGAAAAGGGAAATGCCCTGACCACAAAATCGGTACGATGACCATATCAGGTTCGCCCTTATCCGTCCATCCGTCGATACCAGTAGCCAAACGTCCCTCTAACTGCCGGATGCTTTACCGTGATATGGAACTGTGGAAAACGGAAAATAGCATTTTCTGACTTTTATTTTTACGGAATTAAACCCTCCACTGATTGAACAGCTCATGTCCTTCCGGCGTAATGCCTGATTCTCCGAAGAAAAATACCGAGTTTATTAAAGGAATTGCCATGCAGAAGAAATGGATTCAAGGTGCACCAGGATCATTTCTGTGTTTGCCCTTATTCCTCGTCCAGAGAGCTAATCCAAATACCAGCTCATTTCCGGGATTCTTATCCAGTTTTTCCCATTCATAACTCCCAGTCATGCAGATGGGTCCTCTTTTTCAGCCCCAGTGTCCTTTTTCCCCGGCTTTTTCCTGCTTCTTTCCTGGATTTCCTTTTCCATGCTCATCTGTTCCGGGAAAATATGGTGCATCGGCACTTCCTCAGTCTGAAAGAGACGGCTCTTCTGCAGCTGATGCATTTCTATTTCTTCCTTATGTATCTCCCCATTGTCCCACTGGCTTCCATAAAAATTACCATCTGCCGGCTTTGTATTCCACATTTCCTGTATATGACAGGTTTCATCGCCCATCACCATCAGAAATCCTTCTACTATAATCTGAGCTTTGGGACATCACCGCATATTACCCACCGGAAAAGCGAATTTTTCCTTCGTCCACGGATAAAAAGTTACCTTTCCTTCCTGCCTCCGCATATTCTGTTCCTTTTAAATGTATCTCAATCTGCAGGCAATTCCGCCCATTTCTACGCCTGGCAAATCCGGCTTTACGATTTAAAAATGAAAACATCTGATTAACGTTATTGCTGCAGAAGAATTTGCCGGTTTGATTGAGGGACATATTACCAGATTCTATGGACTTTGTCCGGAATGTAAAAAGTTATTGGATAAATCCGGTTCTCTGCCGGATAAATCAACCAATTTTGCAGAAAATAAAAAAAGAAAAACAAAATCAGAAAATCTTAAAAAGTAGTTGACAGTTAAAAATAATTATGCTAATTTAATGTCAGTAACAATTACTATTATTGATATATGAATACAATTTATAAAAAAGAAAAGGAGATCTTAAAATGAAAAAAATTTGTTTGTACAGTATGTGGTTATGTTTATGAAGGTGAAAGTGCTCCGGAGTTCTGTCCGGTATGTAAAGCTCCGGCTGAGAAATTCAAAGAACAGACAGGTGATAAGACATGGGCTGCTGAGCATGTAGTTGGTGTAGCACAGGGTGCTCCAGAAGATATTCTTGCTGACTTAAGAGCAAACTTTGAAGGTGAATGCTCAGAAGTTGGAATGTACCTTGCAATGGCAAGAGTTGCACATAGAGAAGGATATCCGGAAATCGGACTTTACTGGGAGAAAGCAGCTTTTGAAGAGGCTGAACATGCAGCAAAATTTGCAGAACTGCTTGGTGAAGTTGTTACAGACAGCACAAAGAAGAACCTTGAAATGCGTGTAGATGCAGAAAACGGTGCTACTGCTGAATTCTGGGGGTTTCAAATGGCGACAGAGTTACTTTTTGTTGTCGAAAACGGAAATGTCCGTCTAATCAATTCCGCAGTCTATGCAATGCAGATGCTCCAGGCACAGATGACCGGAGAAGCAGCAAAGCAGAACTCACATCCGAGGATGCAGTCATGGACTTAGTAAAAGAAGTACGCGCAGAAAGTGAGGTTTAATGAACGTTCTAATTGATACTAATATGCTAATTTCGCCGCATTAAATCATAGGGGAACTCCTTACCAAGCCTTTATCAAAGCTGTAAGCTACCCGAATCATGGGTTGGTATGTGAATGACCGTCCCATTTCTTCGGGCTGCCATTTATGCCAATGCCGATATTTTTGCTGACAGGGGATAAAGATTTTCTGGAATCCGGTTTGCAATATCCTCTAAAATTGTAACTGCTTCAGACTTTGTACAAATGATGTGATGTAATGATTTTTCATACCATATCTCCGTCTATCCCATATATTTCACTTTATTTGCATCTTCTCTTTTACCTCTATCTCACGCTCCCTGAAAGATTTTTGGAAATGTCTTAAATATTACTATCGCAGTAATGATTCCTGCCACAAGATCGGCAATTCCCTCGGACATGTATACACCTTTAAAGCCCAGAAAATGCGTCAGCACAAACAGAGTGGAATCAAAATAATAACTTTCCGGATGACCGCAAGTAACAGGCAGATTTGCTCGACCGAGAGCAACATTGATATTTTGCAGGGTCATCTGTACAAAAAACATAATGGAACCCATCAAAAAACGGCGTATAATGTTTCGCCAACCCGTAACCGATTCACTGGACGAAAATATATATGCATACATCTGGGGAACTGCAAGCGAAACCGACCAGATAGATACCATAAAAAATAAAGGCAATTACCGTCACATATTGGATGCCCTGCTTTAATCGCTCTGCATTTCCCCTTTCCGTAATTGTGTAACTAACAAACGGTTGCATTCCCCATTCCCAAGACCGTTTAACGGCAGAGAAATCAGTTGCCAATGCACTGAGCATAACCGTCAATGCAGCTACATATAATCCTTATTTCCTCCAGCACGATTAAGATTGATATTAAAAACAATCTGGATGGCACATCTGTCAGTGTCATAATAAACGGGTAAAAACCAAGTGACACAATATTGGCAATTCTTGCAAAAGAAATCTGCATATCCTTAACAGAAAGTGAAACAGACTTTTTCTTAGAGAAGAAAAAAGCAAATAATACAGATGCAGTGAACAAAATTGCGAGAAAATTGTTGCCAGACCGGAGCCGCGAACTCCATCCGTAGAGTAAAATAAAAAATTGGGTCCAAATACAATATTGATGGCTACTGATTAAAACAGCACTCATTGCAATAAAATGAATATCCCTATTGTCAGTATAAATGGATTCAACCCCTGTGCCAGCATGACAAAAAGCGTACCACAGGAATAAATTTTCAAATAGGCATTAGCAAATCCGACAGCACTGGGTGGACATCCAAAGAGCAGCACGATCTCGTTTAGAAAAAAAGAAGCTAACTATGCCAATCAAGATTCCAAGCACCAGCAACATGAAAATGCCGTATTAAAAATGCGATTGGCTTCCTTACAATTATCTTCACCAGTTTGATACCGGCTCGCGGAGAACCGCCAAGTCCAACGATTTGCAAATGCCTGAATAAATCGGTGTAATCGGTAAAAAACGATTCCCCAGCGCCGCCATCAATGCATCCATTCCGAGCCATCAATTCTGGCAACGTACATTCTGTCTACGATGTTATATAAAATGTAATTGTGCGCAATAACAGCTTGGTATTGTAAGACGGAATACCAGTGGAAGGATTTTTCCCTGTTCTAACTGCACCGTAATATCCTGCTGTGGTTTTTGTATGTAACATTATTCTTTTAGCCCTCTCATAAGCAATTGGGTGTTCCATCTAAAACATGTATGATCCCACACTTTTGGAATCCATTTTTGCTGATGAGGTGCTGCATAATCCGATTCTGTTCATGCGTATCTACTCTCAGATGTTCGTATTTTCCGTCCGCAAAATCTACGATCTTATCAAAATACCATGAATCGTTCCATCTCCTGCAACACGATGCAGTGTTCCATACTCTGGTATCAGAAATCCATGCTCCTTGTTCTATCTTTTCATAGGTCGGCTCTTTTCCGATGATAAAAGCAAACACTCCATGAATACCGGTATCATCTTTTACAACGTAAAGCTGTTCTTTTTCGAGCACAACTGAAACGAAGCATACTGGT
>VOFH01003714.1_pt1 | contig 12345 bp, 15 predicted proteins | sample 5384091 | NCBI WGS metagenome assembly VOFH01 (sample SAMN12384727, study PRJNA508395) | human gut metagenome | isolation source: healthy gut G | host: Homo sapiens
TCGACATCGACCCCGTCAATAAGAAGGAGACCAGGGCGCCCTTCCCCCAGCAGGCACGCGTTCTCTTTGTTCATGATCGCCGTAAGCTGGATGGTCGCGCAGCCCGCCGTGGGATGCGCGCTGATCGCATGCGCGACGGCGCTCGCGTTCATCAGGGTGATCGGCGGCGTGCATTATCCCCGCGACGTCGCCGCGGGGCCCTGCTCGCCGTCCTCGCGGGGCTTGTCGGCTACGTCCTCATCCCCTTGCAGTGAAAGCATCTACCCTGAAAGGCATCATGAGAGCAACCCCCGCCCACCGCAACCTCAACGCCCCCGCCCCTCGCACGCAATCGAACCGGGGGAGGCGGGCGGGGGCGTCGTCGCGACGCGCCCGAAGGGGCCGGGCGGCGGCGTCGCAGCCCGGACGCCCGCAAGCGCGCGCGCATCAAAAGCGCCGTCGTCAAGCTCGCAAGCGCGCTGCTCGCCTGCGCCTCGTCCTTCTCGCCTGCCCCTCCTGCGCCCCCGCGGACGAGGCGGGCCAGAAGGAAAGCCCTCGGGCGAGCACGCCGTCGCGCATAACCGGAAGCCGACGTCCTTGCGAAGGCGCCCCCCTTCGAAGGCGTCGCCTTCGCCGAGATCGACGGCGGCAGCCCGCCTTCTCCCCCGACGAGATCGATCGCGCGTCGTCGGGGAGCTTCGAGGAGTACGCGCCGCTCGACGCGCTGGGGCGCTGCAGCGCGGCGACGGCCTGCATCGGACTCGACACCATGCCCACGCAGGCGCGCGCGGCGACATCTGGCGCGTCAAGCCGACCGGCTGGCACACCTCCAGTACGAGTTCGTCGAAGGCGGCTCTACAACCGCTGCCATCTCATTGGGTTTCAGCTCACCGCGGAAAACGACAACGAGAGCAACCTGATCACCGGCACGCGCTATCTCAACGCCACGGGCATGCTGCCCTTCGAGGAGCGCGTCGCCGATTACGTGAAAACCACCGGCAACCACGTGCTCTACCGCGTGACGCCCTGTTCGAGGAGACGAGCTCGTCGCGCGCGGCGTCGCCATGGAGGCCCGCTCGGTCGAAGACGACGGGGCGCCGTCTCGTTTCACGTGTACTGCTACAACGTGCAGCCCGGGTCGACATCGACTACGCCACGGGCGACAACAAGCCCGCCGAAAACGCCGCGGAGAACCGGGGCAAACCGCCGAGGTCGGCGACTACGTGGTGAACGTCAACACGCGCAAGTTCCACCTGCCCGACTGCGTCGCGGTGGCCGACATCGCCGAGAAGAACAAGCGGCTGTTCACCGGCACCTGCGAAGAGCTGATGGAGCAGGGCTTCGCCCCGTACAAGAAATGCAACCCGGACGCTTCCACCGCCTCCTGATTACGCGCCGCCCGATTACGCAGGTGATCGCTCGCGCCGGCCCGTCCCGGCGGTTGCGTCCGAAGCGCCCGCCTACGCCTCCCTGCTCAAAAAGATCGGTCATGCGCCCGCGCGACATCACCGTGACCTCGCGCGTGGCACGCGAGATGGTCGTATACAGGCGGTTGCGCGAAAGCTCATCGTCGGGGAACAGGCGCGCGCTCGCATCGGGCACGATGACGCGATCGAACTCGAGCCCTTTCGCCAGCCTGAGCGGGATCATCACCACGCCGCTCTCGGGAAGGGCCGACGCGTCGTCGACCAGCGCGGGGGCATTGTCGCCGAGCAGCGCCTTGACGCGCTTCGCCTCGCTTTTCCACGCGACGACGACGGCGCAGGTGCCGCCTCGCCCGGCCGTCTGCGCGCGAGCGTCCTCGACCTCCGCACGCAGATCGCGCGCGTATTCCGCGTCGTCATCGTAAGCGCGGACGCGAGCGGGAACCTGCTCGCGCTGAACCGAGGAGATGCGCATGCGCTCGGAAGCGGGCAGAAGGCTCGCGAACAGCTCGGTGATCTCGGGAGACGATCGGTAGCTCGTCATGAGGTGGCACCGGTCGACGCGCCCGTGCAACCGCCCCATCACCTCGTCGATGTCGCCAAACGTCGCACCGCCGGGCTCGACGGCCTGGTTCTTATCCCCGAGCAGCATGAAGTGCGCGCGCTTGTAGTAGCGCCCCAGGACGGCGATCTGCGCGGCGGAGTAATCCTGAACCTCGTCGATCATGACGTACTTCACGCTCGCATCGCATGCGCCCGTCAACGCCATGCGCAGGTAGAGCCAGGTCACGGGAGCGAGGCTCTTCGCGTCGAGCAGCCTCATGCCGATGCGGTCGATGCGCAGCCACCCGTCGCGCTCGACCGCCGCGTACGCATCCGCGAACTTCAGCTTCAGATACGTCGTCGCCAGGGCGCGCGCCTCGCGCTCGTCCTGCGGGTCGACCGGCTCGCCGAACAGGCGAAGCTGCTCGTCGATGGAAAGCGAGGCCATCTCGTCCTGGACGTCGTCGCCTCCCGCCATCTGGGCGATGCGCGAATCGACGCGTTTGCGCAGGTCCTCGCGCATCAGCGTCACGCGATGCTGGCCCGCCGCCGCACGGGTGTGCTTCTCGTGGGCTGGCGGATCTGCCCCGCCCCCACAAGCCGCACGCCCGCGCACGTCAGATCGCGGAAATCCCCTTCGGAGAACTCGAAGCCCTCCAACGCGTCGTCGATGCGCCACAGCGTCTCGATCGGCACGTCGAGCGAGCCGCCGCCGTGATTGGCGCTCAGGTGCTCGCGCGCGAACTCGTCCCACGTGATGGTCTGCGGATTGCTCTCGCCCAAATCGGGCAGAACGTCGGCGATGTAGGTGCGAAACACCGGGTTCGGCGTGATGAGCACCACCTCGTTCGGATCGAGGTCGCCGCGGCGCCGGTAGAACAGATACGCGATGCGCTGCAGCAGCACCGAGGTCTTGCCGCTGCCCGCGATGCCGTTGACCAAGAGAACGGGCACGTCTTCATGGCGCACGACGGCGTTTTGCTCCTTTTGGATGGTCGCGGTGATGGCCTGCATGCGCGCGCTGCGCTGCTTGGAAAGCGACGCGAGCAGAAGCGCGTCTTGAATGGCCACCGTCGTGTCGAAGTACGCGTTGAGCTTGGAGCCCTCGATGTCGAACTGGCGCCTCAGCTTGAGATCAACGTCGATGACGCGCCCGTTGGCCTCGTAGGAGGTGGGGCCGTTGGACTGGTTAGTAGACCTCGGCGATCGGCGAGCGCCAATCGACCACGATGCGACGGTAGTCGTCGTCGGATACGCCCGCCGCGCCCAAGTAGAATTCCTTTGGCTCTTGCCCGGCTTGTACTGAAGCGCGATCTTCGCGAAATAGGGCTGCCGCAGAAGCAGGCGGAGGTCGGCCAGACGCGCCGCGCGCGACGCCTGGGCCGTGTTGTGGGCGTCGATCACCCGGTTCATCGCGGCGAAGTCGGCGTAGGTCTCCATGGCGTCGGCGTAGGTCTCCAGGTTGACGGAGAGCTCCGCGGAAAGCGCGATCTTGTCTGCCGCGGCCTCGGCGTCGATGCGGCGCAGCTCTTCGTACGTCGCGCGTGCAAGCTCGTCGAGCGTCGCGTAGGTTTCGCTCAGATGCTCCTGCTCAGCCCTGAGAACCGCATCGTCCTCGCACGATCCGACCTCGTCGGATCCAACCTCGCAATCCGGCTGCCGCAAAGCGCATCCGCATCCCGCATCCGCGCCCATCGCGGCCTTCTCTTCGATTTCGCCGAACTCGCCCATCGCGCCCCTCTCTTCGCCATGCTCTTTTCGCATCGCTCGATTATAGCCACGACGACGGCTTCCCGACCGCGCGACGAAGCGTCAGCCCCGAATCACCATGCACCCGGCTCGCGGCAGGCAACGCGCGCTACGGTCGAGGATCAGGCGGCGTCGACGCGCATGGCGACGCTCACCTCCCACATGTCCTCATGCACCGAGACGTCGAACGATCCGTCGTGACGCGCGGCGATGTTCTTGATGATCAGCATGCCCCATCCATGCTCGTCCGAAAACGACCGCCTTCCCTCCGCGCGGCGGTCGTCGAACCGCTCTCGCGCCGGGACGCATCCGTTGACGACCGAGAGGACGAACCAGCCCGATTCCACGCGCGCCCTCAGATCGACGAACCGGGCGTCGTCCGCCACGCGATCCGCAGCCGATATCGCGTTGTCGAGCGCGTTCGCGAAGACCGCGCACAAATCGGCGCTTGGAAGGAAGCTCCCGGACGGCACGTCGATCTTGACGTTGAAGCGCACGTCGCGCCTAGCGCACTCCTCCTCCTTGGAGAGAAGCAGCGCGTCGATCATCGGTGCGCGCAAAACCGCTTCGCCGCGTCCATGCGAGCGACGGCGCACGATGCGCGGTCGAGGGCGCTCGCAATGTCGCCGTCGTCTTCGAGCATCTCCTCCGCTTCGCGAAGCTCCTTCATGATGAGGGCGCGCGCGCGTCCGCGCCCGATCAGTCTCAGGCGCCTGCCGTACTCGCGCGCTGCGCTTCCACCTGCTCGCTCACAAGCCTGGCCTGCTCCTCCACCGCGTCATGCTCCTCCGCGGCACGCATGCCCTTGAACAGGAAATGGTCGCTGACGGCGCACAGCACGCTCACGACGAAAACGGCCGCGTTCATGACGGGGATATGGGCCCGACGACCAGCGAGACGTTGATAAACGACACGAGAACGAGCTGGCTCAAAGGGAAACAGCAGGCTCGCCAGCTTTGTGCGAGAACCCGTAGCCGCGAGCGTCGCGCTGAGCTATGACGAGCACGAGCAGGATCACGAAAAACGACGCCGCCGACAGCGCGACCGACAGCGCCACCCGGGATCGCTCCAGGAGATCTCACGAACCATCGGCATCGGCCTCCCCAGCACGGACTCCGCCAACCGCGCCATCGACCTTAAATGCTCCCGCGCGGCCGCGCGATCGCCCCTTGCCCGCCAAGATGGTCACGACCTGCAGCTGATTGCGCAGGTCGTGGCGAACGCGCGCGATGCTCTCCATCTCCGCCGCCATCTCGTCGTAGCGCCGCATGCGCCAATCCAGCTGGCTCTCGAGCGCCCTCAGGTACCGTTCCTCGGCCATCCTGCGGTCATAGCGGTCGATCACCGTGAACAAGACGACGTCGATGCCGATGCACAGCATGGAGAGCACCGAGCCGCCCGCAAGCAGAAAGACGGTCAGCTCGTCGCTTCGCATGCCGCAGTTGGACAGATGGTCCCCCGACCGCGGCGATGGTCAAAAGCAGCGCGAGCTGCGTCGCGGCGAACCCGACGAAAAGGCCCGAGGCGAACGACGACTCGATGCGCCTGCGCGACGCGGTGAACCGGCGTATCAGGAAAAGCAGCGACGCCAGAAGCGCGAGGTGCAGGCATCGCGCGAACCAAAAGCCCGCGAAGCCGTCGGCTCCCGCGCCCCCGACGGTAAGCGACGAACCCGCCGCCGCCATCCACGCCGCGCCGACGATCAACGCCGACGCGATGGAGGCCACGAACGTCGTCACGCACACCATGATGCGGCCCGTTATGCTGCCTCGCGAGAACAGCACGGGGATGACCAGATAGAACAGAATCAAGGCGATCGCGTCGACCGCCGCGCGCGCAAGCGGATCGACCATGGGGCACACGTAGATCATGCATGCCGAGAAAGCGAGGCAGACGACCCAGAACAGGCCTTTTCGGTTGATGTCGAGCATCTTGGTCCACGCGATGATCACGATGATCTCAACCGGCAGGTTCACGACGGCGTCGACGAGCATTTCGGCTGACGGCCCCACGACGCCCCTCCTTCCAACCCGGCGCGTTCGCCCGCGCCCGCCTTCCGATTTCCCCTCTATTGTAAACCGCCGCCGCTAAAACATGGAAAACCGCTTCCACGGCCCCGAAGCTCAAGCCTCGAAAAATCGCCTCCGTCGTCGAAAATCCCCCTTGCGCCGTTTCGATGTGATGCTATACTCACCGCAACCCGAACGAAAGGTTCGACTTTGATCAACGATCAAGCACATATCCTCACGCACGCGGCTCACGTCGCGACGTGCGCATAGTGCTTGGTGGTGGTGCAAGGAGATCTAGAATCGGGTTGTCGAAGCTTCATCTTGCACACGCACATCATGGGGCCCTCGGTGATCCGAGGGCCCTTTCGTTGCGGGAGATGAAGCGAAACGTACCCTTTCGCAACGTGCGGGCTCGATGAGCGGTCCAGAAGCCCCGCTGAAGCCCGGCGGGCAGAGCGAAAAAGGTGAAAAACCATGGCAGAGCAAGCACCGTATCGTCTGTACCTGCGACAGGACCAAATCCCCTCGCAATGGTACAACCTGCGCGCCGACATGCCCGAGCCGCCCGAGCCCATGCGCCTCGCAAACGGCGCCGTCGCAACCCCGCCGACATCGCGCCCGTGTTCTGCGACGAGCTCGTGAAGCAGGAGCTCGACGACGAGACGGCCTACGTCGACATCCCGAGGCGGTTCTCGAGATGTACAAGGTCTACCGTCCCTCGCCGTTGTGCCGCGCCTACAACCTCGAACGCGCGCTGAACACGCCCGCCAAGATCTACTACAAGTTTGAGGGCAACAACACCTCGGGCTCGCACAAGCTCAACTCGGCCATTGCGCAAGCCTACTACGCCAAAGCCCAAGAGCTCGACAAGATCACCACCGAGACGGGTGCGGGCCAGTGGGGCACGGCGCTCGCCGAGGCAGCCGCACACTTCGGCGTCGACCTCGACGTGTTCATGGTGAAGTGCTCCTACGAGCAGAAGCCGCACCGCCGCTCCATCATGAGCACCTTCGGCGCCACGGTGACGCCCTCCCCTCCGACACCACCGCCATCGGCCGGAAGATGCTCGCGGAAAACCCCGCGTCCACAGGCTCGCTCGGCACCGCCATATCCGAAGCGGTCGAGCGCGCCCTCAACGTGCCGGGAACAAGGGGCGCTACCAGCTCGGCAGCGTGCTGAACCAGGTGGTGCTGCACCAGTCGATCATCGGACTCGAAAGCTACGCCGCGCTTGAAGAGCTCGGCGAGTACCCCTGACATCGTCATCGGCTGCGCGGGAGGCGGCTCCAACGTCGCAGGGCTCATCGCGCCGTTCATGCGCGACAAGCTGAAGGGAACGCGCCCCGACACGCGCTTCATCGCCGTCGAGCCCGCAAGCTGCCCCTCGCTCACGCGCGGACGTTACGCCTACGACTTCGCCGACACGGGCCGTACCTGCCCGATGGCCAAGATGTACACGCTGGGCAACGGCTTTCTGCCCAGCCCCGACCACGCGGGAGGCCTGCGCTATCACGGCATGAGCCCCGTCATCTCAAGCTCAAGCACGACGGATACCTCGAAGCCGTCGCCGTGAAGCAAACCGACGTGTTCGGGGCGGCGGAGGAATTCGCGCGGTTCGAGACCATCTTGCCCGCGCCCGAAAGCGCGCACGCCATCTACGTCGCCATGGAGGAGCGCGCAAAGTGCGCCGAGACGGGCGAGGAGAAGACCATCCTGTTCGGGCTCACGGGCACCGGGTACTTCGACATGTACGCCTACGAGGCGTACAACGAAGGGCGCATGATCGACCACATCCCCACCGAAGAGGAGCTTGAAGCGGGCTTCGCCACCATCCCCCCCCGCATCGAGGGCATCCAATGAAGAGGGCTTAGCAGGCAAAAACGCAGCCGGCGTCTCGAGGAAACGGTCGCCGGCTGCGCTGCTCGCCAGCCGTTCGGCACCGCTCGCCAGCGAGGAAGGCCTCACGTCGGGCGCGAACCACCGCCCGGCAACGGAATCCGCGCGATACGCCCGCGCATACTATGATGCGTTAAACCCGCCGACTTTAGAGGATTTCCCGAAGCGAAGACGCTTCGGGCCTCCAACTCCAACCTCAAACGAAAGCGAGGGCATCATGGAAATCAGAAACGTCACAGTTGCAGGAGGCGGCGTCTTAGGAAGCCAAATCGCCTACCAAAGCGCCTACAAAGGGATTCGACGTCACCGTCTGGGTGCGCTCGGAGGCGTCCGTCGAACGCGCAAAGCCCAAGTTCGCACGCCTGCGCGACATCTACCTGAACACGCTCGAAGCCATGAAGACGGACGCCGGGGCCTACTGCCGCGGTTTGGCGAGCTCGCCTGCGACCTCGCCCGAAGAGATAAACCGCCTGAAAGAGCGCGCGGAGGCGGCCTTCGAGAGCATCGCGTTCACCACGAGCTTCGAGGAAGCCGCAAACGACGCCGACCTCATCATCGAGGCCATCGCCGAGGATCCCGCGCAGAAGACCGACTTCTACGGCAAGATAGCCGGCATCATGCCCGAAAAGACCATCCTCGTCACCAACTCCTCGACGCTGCTGCCGAGCATGTTCGCCGAGGCGACGGGAAGGCCCGCGAAGTACCTCGCGCTGCACTTCGCCAACGAGATCTGGCGCAACAACACCGCCGAGGTCATGGGACATGCGGGCACAAGTCCCGAAGCCTACGACGAGGTGGTCGCGTTTGCCGAGGCCATCGGCATGATTCCGCTCAAGCTGCGCAAAGAGCAGCCGGGCTACATCCTGAACAGCCTGCTCGTGCCGTTTTTGAACGCGGCGCAGGCGCTGCTGGCAAACGACGTGGCCGACCCGAGACCATCGACAAGACCTGGACGCTCGCCACCGGCGCCCCGCTCGGCCCCTTCCGCATCCTCGACATCGTGGGGCTGACCACCGCCTACAACATCGTGTCCATGAACCCGCAGGCCGCCGACCCCGATTCCACGCCCGGAAAGATCGCCGCCATCCTGAAGAGCCGCATCGACGAAGGTAAAACCGGCGTGAACGCGGGCGAGGGCTTCTACTCGTACAAGTAGCGCCCCCTGCGCGCCCGCTAAAATCGCGGACGTCCCCATCGAAACCTCTCTCCGAGGCCGCGCCCGCCGACATACGGCGCAACGCACGCGGCGGGCGCTTCTCGACTCCCTCCCGAGAAGCGCCCGCCCCGCCTTCTACTCGTCACGGCGGCCGAACGCGTTCATGAGCAGCGCCACGATGCCGCAAAGCATGCCGCCTACCGCCACGCCGTCCAAAACCACATGGCGGAGGTTCCCTTGGGTTCGAAGCTCGAAGGGTCGGGCGAGCTCAAAACCGCCCGAACAGCAGCCCCAAGCCCACGATGGTGGCCACGATCATGATGACGCCGCATACCGCGCCGAGCTTGTCGCCTGCTTTTTTCTTCTGCAGCAGATGCTGCTTGATGTCGTCTTCGATTTGCGCGTTCAGGATATCCTCGTACTCGAGCTCGTCGGCGATGGTCTTGTTGCGCTGAGCCACGTTGGTGCGCGCGCTCATCATGCCGAAGTAGATGAACAGCCACACGCCCGCAGCCGTGAACGCCAGCATCGCCGCGGCAGCGTGGGCCTCGTGGGCCGTGCCCTCGCTCAGCAGAACCGCGGCGGCTCCCGCGAAGATGAGGCCGATGCCGCACACGACGGCACGCGTGACGGACTCGCGAGCACGCGTCTTCTCCTCGATCGTATAGAAATCCTCGATATAGGGATGGGCCTTGACGAACGCGGAATGGCGCACGCCCGCGGGAATCAGAAACGCCAGGCCAACGAGAACGGCGGCCAACACCGCCACGAAAAAGGGCGCGTCGCCCGCACCGGCAAAAGATCGGCCATCGCGAACAACATGCCCGCGGAGACGCCCAAGATGATGACGGCCACACCCGTCGCCACCGAGAAGGCCCAGCCGCGCATATGCTCATCATAGCCGCACACGTCGACGGGCGCGCCCGACGAAGGCATCGCAACCGCCTCGCGCGGACGGTCCGTCAAATCGCCGCGCACCAAATCGTCGAGCGTGCAATCGAAGATGCGGCACATATCGATGAGCTTGTCCATCTCGGGATTGCTCTTCTCCGCCTCCCACTTGGTGACGGTCTGCCGGCTGACGCCGAGCAGCATCGCAAGCTGCTCTTGGGTCATGTTGCGCGTCGCGCGCAGATGCTGGAGGTTGTCGCGAAAGCTCATGGAGCGGTTCCTTTCGTAGAGCGCGCCCCCGCTCACCGTCGTCGCAAGCGGTCCGCCGAAGCGGCCCCGCCCGAGACGGCGAAGCGAACGCGGCGCGTTTATGGTCTCATCGCTTGCCGGCATTGCCATCTTAAGCCGGATCGAAAGGCGCCTCCACCAACCCGCACGCTGCATTTTCACATGGGGAGAAGGCAACCGTCAGTTGCAAACCCCTGATCAGCGCATCGGTTCGGCCAAAACGAGCAGGCAAGCCGGAAAAACGGAGAAGCTTCCGCCTTACCGACGCACGCCCTCCTCGCGATCAGGTCGCCGCACAGGCAGAGCGTGAAAAAAGGGGCGTCGAGCACCGCGACGCCCCAACTCGAACGCGTGGATTCCGCGAGACGGCCTCAGCGCGCCTGGTCGACCTCGAAAGCCAAGAACCCCTCGATCTCCTCGGAGACCCCGCGGTAGAAATCGGACCTGGCGCGTTCGGTGAGCTCCGCGCAGAACGGCAGCGCGCAGGCGACGAGGTGCTCGTCGAGAAACCTCCTCTGGACGCGCGCAAGCTCGGATGCGCGCTCGTCGTCGCCCGCGTCGAGCGCCGCGATGCGACCCTCGATCAGACGGGCCATGAACGCCATCTCGACCCCCGATGTGATCGGCGGGAAGGTCTCGTCCTCCCCACCTGAAAGCCCGCCTGCGCGTACGCGCTCGACACCGCGTGCCTGACGCCGCCCGCGACGCCGTCGGGATCCTCCGCATAAGCCGACTCGCAGGGAAACACCTGGTTCTCGGACGTGTCCGGCAAAAGCGCGCAGAACTCCGCCTCAAGCTCGACGCGCACGCTCTCGAGGGAATCCCCGTCGGCGGGAAGACCCCGGACGAAGGAGGCGAGACACCCCTCGGCGGCGCTGTAAGCCTGCTGCAGCGCACGCAAGGACTCATCATCGGGAGCCCGAAGAACCAAAGAGCACAAGGCGTTGTACGTTTGAGCTCTCAGCATGAGCTCATCGCGAATCGACAGTTCCTCCACGACCGACCACTTCCTTTCCGCGTGCATCCGCGAGCGCCCGACGTCACCGCGAAACGACGACGCAGGGCAGCCGCATCAGCCCATCGCGCCGCACGAGGGCGGCGCCCAACCGTTACCAGATGATAAACGATGTCCTTTGCCCGGCCTACCGCTCCTCGCCGCCCCGGCTTTCTCCCGCGCATCGCGCCGCGCAGGATGTCGAACCCGCCCAGGTGGAGAACCAGCACAAAAGCGCGCCTGCCGCGACGGCTACGACGCCCGCCCAAAACGTCATGCCGGGAACCTGCCCCAGCAAAACCGGGCTCGCCACGCTCGAAAGAACCGGCGTGGCGTACGATGCGATGGATAACGCGCCCATGTCGCCCTTCTCTATCCCGACGTTCCAACACGAATAGCCGGCGGCGATGACGCCCGCCGAACCGAGAAGCGCGAGCACGCCCGAAGGACACACCTCCGCCCGGAAGAGCCGGGCATCCAGCCGCGAAGTACAGAGCCCACATGCACGCCGCCACCGCCGTGAAGAACAGCGTGAGGCCGTCCTGCCCCTTGGAAAGCCCCGGCGAGAACACCGAGTAACACGACCATGCGATGGCGTCCATCAGCGCCAGCGCATACGGAACCGGCCACGACGAGACGTTTTTTTCCGCTATGGAGGAAAACGACAAGCCCGCGTCTCCGCCGACGACGCTCGCAACGCCCGCGGTGGCGATGAGCACGCCGGGCACGATGAGCACGTTCGGACGACGCGTGCGGCGGGCGAAGACGGACAGCACCACGATGAGCGTCGGCCACAGATAGTTCACGATGCTCACTTCAATCGCCTGCGCGGGAGTCTTCGCAAGGCCGATCGCCTGGCTGGTAAGCACCTCCGGTCGCCACGAACAAGCCGCCCGCGATAAGAAGATACCAAATATGTATATAAAATACATATTCAAGATGGAGTAACTTTATGCAGATGCAAATATTTAAATTCATGATCATTATAATAAAGATGTAACATCCTTTACTTCACATGATAGGTGAAAGATAAAGCTGCATCCTTATACCGTAAACACACTTTGGGTTTTGAATAAATCCTGACAATCAGTGTACCCTGTTGAAAGATAATTTGAATATATAAATATGTCACCACAATATCTAGTAACTTTACTATAGCAAAGTATCGCAGTGATAGCAATAGGGCATTAGTACTGATTGTCAGTTTTTTTCGCAACTTTTAACACAATTTACGAAATTTTCACTCAAACACAACAGGCATTTCACTCAATTCCGTCTTTATTACTATATACGGATAACTCGCCTGATTGCTGACCTTCTCGCCCTTATCCGGGGCTATCAGACGCGTATCAAAAATACATTGCCTTATCCTTAACATAAAACTGGTTAACTGTAATACTGTAGCCACCTGTCTCCC
>VOFH01003040.1_pt1 | contig 12323 bp, 18 predicted proteins | sample 5384091 | NCBI WGS metagenome assembly VOFH01 (sample SAMN12384727, study PRJNA508395) | human gut metagenome | isolation source: healthy gut G | host: Homo sapiens
AGAAAATAGAGTTCGGAATATTCACAAACGGATAATGACAGGCAACAGATCCGCCTCACCACACCTCTGTCCGTCATAATTTCATGCCCTTCACCTCCCGGACCTTCGTCCGCTCATAGACCGTTAAACCCGGAGAGCGCCTGATAAACCCAGTGGATGAAACTGTGCCTGACCCGTAAAGCGGACTGCCCCGTGAACGGGAAATGGAAGCCCGTCTCCTGACAAATGTGGCAGGCAATCCGCATCGCGCAGCGCAGTCCGCTTCCCGCCTCAGAATTTCCGGGACTCATTGACCGAAAATAAATAAGGTCCTCTCTCCTCAAAATGACAGGCAATGGCGTTTTTTAATTAACTTTTGTAATCCCTCAATGGCCTGCTGATTCGCCATGGCATAGGAGGAGGCGTACTTCTCCCCCATGGTGTTGACCAGCTTTTCGTAAATCAGGTTATGCTGGGAGGTAATCGCAGTCGTATATCCCGACTGACCAAGCCCGATCCGTCAGCCTCCAGCACTATCACTTCTTTTCCCTGCTCTTTCAGATAACAGGCTGCCAGAATGCCAAAGAGTCCGGCTCCAATTACTGCGACTTCTGTTTTCTTATTTCCGGGAAGAGGATTTCTTCCAGGTATTTTCGTTGTCTGTGTCCATAGATTGATTTCATTGTCACCTCACGGTTATCATTCCCCAATCTCCTGTAAATTACTTCTTCCCCCGTATTTCTATTGACAAAATCGAAGCCTTTTGATATAGTTCTAAAAAGAACTGTTCATTTTAAAACTATTCATTGCAGTCCCATTTACACAGGACTGTTCATATGGAAGAAAGGGGGGAAATGATATGGTGATAAGTGATCTTTATCCGGAGCAAAATCCTTTCATAAAATTTATAATCAAAGCATTCAGACGGCTGCCTCCAGACACGTAGGTTATCGCTGATGGATGGAGATGTGATTCTGTTTCTATACAATAATCCGGATTACGACACGGCAAAGGATATCTCATCCTTCCGTATGCTGGCAAAATCGGGGGTATCCGCTTCCGTGGAGTCACTGACCGGCCTGGGATACTTAGAAGGCCGTGAGGACACTGCCGACCGCAGAAAAATCCATTTGAAGCTGACAGAAGCAGCCCTTCCTGCTGCCCGATTTAAAGCAGACGCAAAGAGGATTTCTTCGATCGGCTGAACCGCGGAATATCAGAGGAAGAACGGCAGATGTTCTCAGATCTGCTAAAACGGATGATGGATAATCTCAAACAAACAGATTAAAACAGAAACTATAGAAAAAGAAGGTCTTACCATGTTGGAAAAAATAATTGTATGTCTTTTCGCCGGCCTCGGCGCCGGTTTTGGCACAGGCTTTGCCGGAATGAGCGCAGCAGCTGTAATCAGCCCGATGCTCATCACATTTTGGAGTCCCTCGCTTATCAGGCGATCGGCATCGCTCTGGCCAGCGATGTTCTCGCCAGCGCCGTATCGGCCTACACCTACGGGAAACACAAAAATCTCGATATCAGAAACGGACTTGTCATGATGGCCGCCGTTCTGCTTTTCACCCTGGTGGGCAGCTATATCTCCTCCCTGGTCCCCAACCATGCCATGGGAATGCCTCCGTCTTCCTGACCATGCTCCTGGGCATTAAATTGTGAGGCCGGTTCTCACGACCAAAGACGCGCAGGCGTCCAAAACCGTACGGCAAAACTGAGTCCAGTCCATTGTAAGCGGCATTGTGGTCGGTTTTATCTGCGGTTTTATCGGCGCAGGCGGCGGTATGATGATGCTGCTTCTCCTGACGAGCGTGCTGGGATACGAATTAAAAACTGCCGTGGGAACCAGCGTATTCATCATGACGTTTACGGCGCTGACCGGCTCCCTCTCCCATTTCGCCATCGGAGGCATGCCGGATCTGTTCCTGCTTGTACTCTGTATCCTGTTTACCTTCCTGTTTGCCCGAATCGCCGCCGTTTTCGCAAACAAAGCAGATCCAAAACTTTTAAACCGGTTGACCGGCGTTATTCTGTTTTCTGCTGGGAGCTGTTATGCTTCTCGTAAAGTAGGTTCAATATTTACCGAAATCTTCCTTGATTTCACGCCTGTTTTATACTACAATAAAGGATAGCCGGATTCCCACAGTCAGAAGCTGGGGGAATCCAACCCACGCGGCAGTCCCCGGCAAACCGGGGGCATGCTGTCGCCAGATGGTCCTGTTAGTGCGCCCATCTGGTTCATTGCCCGCGGGAATCATTACAAATACAGAGGCAGACCCATGAGTTGGTTTCAAAAAGGAAGTCAATCCCCACTCCATCACCGGCGGAATCCGAACCAGTGATCACAGAGCGGCTGGAAGAAAGCAAGCTGGAACGTGACGCATGCTACCGTCATCTGTCGGAAGTCATGGATACACCGTCAGACCGCGGAGTTGTATTAAAGGTATACATAGAAAATTTCAAACGCCTGAATCAGGTATTCGGTTACGATTACTGTGAGAATCTCTAAGCCAGATTCTCTCCTATTTGAAGGAAAAGACCGGAAAACCTGTTTATCACTATATTGGTGTGGAATATATTATAATCCTGGACCAGTACTCACAGGGGCAGGCCTCCGATCTGGCAGAAGAGATCGCGGAACAGTTTGATCACGCCTGGAAAGTGAACGGCACTGACTGCCTCTGTTCTGTACAGATGGGCATGTGCTCCTATCCCGGCCACGCAGCGACGCCGGACGAGCTGTTAAATGTCTCGACCTGGCAGTCTTAAGAGCGGAGGAAGGCGGCCCGAACCAGGCCATTATGTTTCGACAGTACGCTTCAGAAGCAGCTGCTTCGCCGCCACACCATCGCCTTATACTTAAAGACCGCCATTGAAAAAGAAGAGATTGAGGTCCGTTACCGCCCGACCCTTAATATGGAGACCGGAAAGTTCAGCCGCGCAGAGTTTTATATGCGCATCTTCATCAAGGGGCTGGGGACTCATCGGAGCCAGTGAAGTTCTGCCCATCGCCGAGGACTCCGGCCAGATCCGTTCCCTCGAAGTACTTTGCCCTGGATAAAGTGGGCCAGTGTATCGCAAAACTCACCGAAGCCGGCAAGGAATTCGATTCCATCGCCTTCCGATATCTTCTATCCTCTTTTTGCAGGAAGATTTTTCTCGATGAGGTCAGACGCGTCATCGATACCAGATTCCCCGAAGGGTAAGCTTGCCATCGAGATCCGAAAGCGCCTTACCACAGCATACTTAAACATCAACGTCATGCTGCAGGAACTGTCCGATATGGGTGTGGAGCTGGTATTAAACGAGTTCGGTTCCGGGATACTCCGGCGTAGCCCACCATCCTGGAGCTTCCGGTCAACACGCTGAAGCTGGAGCGTCTGTTCGTATGGCAGCTGGAGACAAACCCGAAGATCCCACTGCGTGATCGAAGGGACTGATCCCATCGCCAGAGACCTGGATTTAAACATCATCGCAGAAGGTGTGGAAACTGAGAATCAGGTCAATATCCTGACAACGCAGGCTGCGACTACCAGCAGGGCTTTTATTACTCCCCGACTCTGGGCAGGACACGCTGCTTAAAGTGATCGACAACACCTTTGCCGACTCTATCCCTCTGTTAAATGAAGAGAAAAGGAAAAAATGTCAAGAGCATAAACCATAAAATGAAAAACGCCTGCCGCCGAGGAAACACCAGTTACAAAGTAACCGTTCCGCCGACCGGCGTTTTAATCAAATCCCTGCTTCCTATCCGTGATTTCTTTTTCACAATTCCTATCAGCACCAGCCGTGCCTTCTCTCCCGCGCTCCGACAGGCCTGTGTCGTCTGACTGCATTCCTGAGACTTATCGTAGTAATAGCAATAATGTCCTTTCTGGTGATGATTCCGATGAAGTTCTTCTGGTCGTCCACCACAGGAACAAAGTTCTGGTTCAGCGCCTTATCGATTAAATCTTCCATATTGGAATTGGCAAATACCGGACGAGTTGTCCAGTCTCGGTCGATCGCCGCCACGGTTTACGCGCTCGGCCTCCTTTAAGCTTAAATTAAACTTATTCTTGATTCCCCAGAGCATATCTCCCTCTGTGATGGTTCCAATGTATCTTCCGTTCTGCTGATAATCGGTACCGCGGAGTACTTGTGATACTCCATCTTCTCAAGAGCCTGCCGCAGCGTCTCGTCCTCATAAATATATGCCACTTCGCACTTTGGTGTCAAAAAAAACAATATGTTCATAGCCGCACTCCCGTCACATTATTTTCGTATTTATTATAGCATATTACTAAACTTCACATATGAACAAATTATTATTTTTTTATAACATTTTAGTGGTCGGAGAGACTTCCGGCTGTCGCGCGGAGTTTCCCGCCTTCTGCCCGGCGGACATTTCTTTTTTGTCAAAAACCAGTGAAATCCCCAGAAACTCGCTTTCAGACAGGTGGGGATTTTACGAAAAAAAGACCAAAAATCACAGGAAAACTTAAATAAGTCTTCTGCCCTGTCTTCTTTTCTTCCCCCGTATGGAACTGGAGTACGGTCCGCTCGTTTCACTGCGTTCATGAAGTCCAGCGGATCGACGGGTTGATTCTCGTGTTTCCAGCTCAGTATAAGTTCGCGCCTTCGATGGAATAATATTTCGTAAGGTTCTGCTACGTTAGCCCGATGACATCGCCCTGATGCCACGTACTCACCTTTTTCACCAGCGTCCTGCAGTTCCTTTAACTGGCCGCAGTTTACAGCGGCCTCCCAGCGCCACCGCCTTTTCCCATCTCTTTTAGAAGCCGCTTCCTCGACTGTCTCGAAATATTGCCCCATGCTTTTCAAAATTCTTCTTCAGTATATCGGACGGCCCGCACATAAAAATCTCTCATTTAATTTTTCCATTTACACAAACAGAACAGGTGCCCTGCCTTCTTTTCTTCACCCGGTCAGTCACCTGCTCTCACGCATGCGCCCTGGATAATTCTCGTGCTCCAGCTCGAAGTATAAGTTGCCTTCAATTGAATAATATTTCGTAGGTTCGCACATAGCCCAGAACGTCGCCCTGGACATATTCATTTCCACTACCTGCAGTTCCTTTAACTGGCCGCAGACAGCCGTATAGTCATTCCCAAGGTCCATGACAACGTAATTTCCGATTTCTTCGTTGGAGCCCACTTCCTTTTTTTGCGTTGGCCGGGGCTACCGACCGGTGAGGCCCAGACGATGCCGGGATTATTTGTACTGGTCAGGGTTAGATGGTTCCATGCTGTGGTCGGACATTTCCTGATACCGGCCATTGCCATTTTGCTGGTATGTGAGGACAAGCGCTGCGGCTGCATCCTTTCCGCTGTACCGCCGGGAGTTTCTGCTTCTTTCTGCTGGTTGGCGTTCTGGGCGGACCTGCCTTTATCCACCGTCCGCTATTCTGCTCAGCGTTGGAATCACCGGCAACTGCTACCTGGTTTTCCTGTGGTATCGTCTCTTCTGCAATGACGCCCTTCTGATCCGGTACTTCAAGATATGGACTCTGTCTCGCCATCGTTTCCTCTTTGAATGGTAATGACTCCTGCCGACTACTATAGTCAGCAGGCTAAAACCAACAGGACAAGAATACTTTATCCTTGAACAATTGACTTTCATTTTTCTCTTTCACGTTTATCACCTCGGTAATATTCTTACCAAAGGAGAAAGAGTTATTCAGAAAATCAGAACAATATTTTTTATAAAAATAATCAAGAATCTCTTCCGCTGTTTTCCCTCCTCCGCCATGCACTTAGCACCGTACTGGCTGAGCCCGTAACCGTGGCCGACCCCTGGCACACCGCCCGGATTCCGCCGTCGTACTCCTCCAGAGTGTAGGACGGAGACGCAGTCCCAGCGCATACTGGACTTCCTCTCCGGTATACACCTTCGTACCGATCTGAATCTGCCCCACATAACCGCCGTCGTCACGGACAATCATCTGAATGGACTGGGAAGCTGGCCCGCATCCACCGGTACACTGCCGGCAATCTGGTTAATCCTTCCGGCAAACTCCTCCTTGCTCCATACCATCATGGTCAGATAGCCTTCCGCCTCCACATCGCGTTTGCTGGCCACCGCCTGCAGGTACGGATGGCTCTCATCCCCGCTTCTCGTCATTCCGGTGCTGGCACGGTGAAACAGCGGCTCGATGAGCCTGCCGTCATAGGTGATCACCTCGCCCGCCGTCGAGCGCACGGCCTCTTCCACGGCCTGAAATACGTTACAAAGCTCGCTTCCCACATGGCCTCCATCTGCTTCTCCTCCAAATATTCCATATGAAGCTCCGACTCCTTCACCTCGTTTCTCGTTCATCTTCTGGTAAATAAACGTCCTGGCTATGATGGCCTGTAGCCCGCGCGCTTCCTTCCCATACTCGGCAGGCATCTGCTTTGCCACCACTCCCGGCAGATACTCTTCCACATCCATATAGGATTCCCCGTTTTTCGGTCCAGAATCACTTTTTTCCGCTGGTAAAGCTGGTACCTGCTTCTTTTCCTCGATTCTGCCTGTCCATGCCAGGGTTATTATATAGGAAGCAGCAATGCCATGACACATATCATTACAATTTTTTTGCCACAGAAAACCTCCGCAAGTTCCTTTAAAAATTCTATGCGGACAATTCTTGTTTATGCAGAAACGTTCCTTTTCCTTCCCATTCCATGTAATCCCCACAAATACGGTGCATGGCTTCTCAGACACCTTTACAGCTTCTTCCAGCGGCTGCTGCCCGGTCAGACAAACGTCTCTCGCACCTGCCTGGTAAAAGGCATCCATAAATGCCTTCTCCTCCACTCAGTCAACTCCTCGGCACGCACACCGCCACCCGCGGCTTCTTCACAGTGGCACCGGTCAGGCGCTTTACCATGGAACGATCGTATCCCAAAGCCCGGCGCAGATAAGAACAGAACATCCTTTCCGCCAGCATATAGGAGGCAATAATCCCTCTCCGCAGCGGATTCACGAGTTACAGGTGTCACAGCCTGATCGATAGCCTCCTCCGCCTCATTTCCCATGGCCATAATCAGGCCGGTATCCCTGTTTACAAAGGGCCATGGAGGATTCCTCCAGTACGATCCCTCTGTCTTTTCACATAAATCGTAATTCTGGCCGGTTCATATCCCGGTTTTCCAATTGTACTCTCTATCATATTCTCCCCTTTTACTCCCGCTGACGCGAACCGTGTTCAGACAGGAAGACACGTCAGCCGGCGGCCGCCGCGAAGTATAAAATCCCGCTTCCTATGATGTTTTCTGACTCTTCCGAATCAAAAAAGCACGGCAGGAAAACACCGCCGGGGCTCCGCCATGGCGACGGTATTTCCCGCGCATTTTCCCACCGTACTTCTCTTTCAAGACTTATTCCCAACGGCCTTAACTGATCTCTAAATCTCTACCTTCACCTTTTCCAGATGCCAGATATCACGGACATATTCTTCAATCGTCCGGTCTGAGGTGAATTGCCGCCGCAGGCTACATTTAAGATAGCCGCCTTTGCCCACCACGTTTCGTTTCTGTAGGCCTGATCAATCCTCTTCTGTGCTTCCGCGTAGGATGGTAAATCCTTTAAAATAAAATACGTATCCGCGCGGTCGCTGCTCTGCGTATTCAGCAGAGAATTATAGATATCACGGAACAGTTCCGGGTCCTGAGGTGCAAAGTATCCGTTGATCAGCTGCATCAGAACACGGCGGATCTGATAGTTGTTGTTGAAGATCTCCATCGGATTATAGCCGCCTCTGTTCTCATAACCGATGACCTCGTCAGAGGACATGCCAAAGATAAAGGCGTTCTCCTCACCAACCTCTTCCACGATCTCCACGTTGGCGCCGTCCATGGTTCCCAGCGTCAGCGCACCATTTAACATAAACTTCATGTTTCCGGTGCCGGAGGCTTTCCTTGCTGGCTGTGGAAATCTGCTCGCTGACATCGGCTGCCGCGAAAATGATCTCCGCGTTGGACACCTTATAGTCCTCAATGAACACCACCTTGATCTTTCCGTCGATGGTTTTGTCGTTATTGATTACATCGGCTACCAGAGTTGATCAGCTTAATGGTCAGCTTCGCCCTCTTATATCCGGCCGCCGCCTTAGCGCCGAAGATGAAGGTTCTCGGAACCATATCCAGGTTGGGATTATCCTTCAGTTCATTATATAAATAGATCACGTGAAGAATATTCATCAGCTGGCGCTTGTACTCGTGAAGACGCTTTACCTGAACGTCGAAGATGGAACGCGGGTCCACGTCGATTCCGTTGTGTTCCTTGATGTATTTTGCCAGGCGAACCTTGTTCTGGTACTTGATGTCCATAAACTCCTGCTGGCACTTCGGATCATCCGCATAGACCGCAAGGCGGTGAATATGCGGCAGATCGGTAATCCACTCATTCCCGATCTTTCCCGTCACCCACTGAGCCAGCAGCGGATTGCCGTGAAGCAGGAAACGTCTCTGGGTAATGCCGTTCGTCTTATTGTTGAATTTTTGCGGCATCATCTCATAGAAATCGCGCAGCTCCTGTTTCTTCAAAATCTCCGTGTGCAGTCTTGCAACGCCGTTGACAGAAAATCCGCCTACGATCGCTAAGTTTGCCATGCGCACCTGTCCGTCGTAAATGATGGCCATCTTGCGGATCTTATCCTGGTTGCCCGGATACATCTGCTGAATCTGCTCTACGAAACGGCGGTTGATCTCCTCCACGATCTGGTAGATTCTCGGAAGCAGTCTGGAAAACAGCTCGATCGGCCATTTTTCCAGAGCCTCGGACATGATGGTGTGGTTTGTATAGGCGCAGGTCTTTGTGGTCACGGCCCATGCCTCATCCCATGTCAGATTATATTCGTCCAGAAGGATACGCATTAACTCCGGCACAGCCACAGTCGGATGGGTATCGTTTAACTGGAACACTGTCTTCTCGAAGAATTTATGGATATCCTCATGCTTTTCCATATACTTCTTAACCGCTCTCTGAACGCTGGCGGAAATGAAGAAGTACTGCTGTTTTAAACGAAGCTCCTTTCCGGCGTAGTGATTGTCGTTGGGATAAACAGAACCTCTACAATCGTCTTTGCCAGGTTCTCCTGCTCCACTGCCTTCTGGTAGTCTCCCCTGTCAAAGGAATCCAGATTAAAGGTGTTGATGGGTTCTGCGTCCCAGATACGCAGGGTATTCACCACATTGTTGCCGTATCCAACGACCGGCATATCATAAGGCACGGCACGGACGGACTGATATCCCTCCTGAACGAAATGCTCTCTGCCGTTATCCCAGACCGTTCTGACGTAACCGCCGAACTTCACCTCCGAGCATACTCCGCACGGCGGACCTCAAACGGATAACCGTTCTTTAACCAGTCATCCGGAACTTCCATCTGATATCCGTTTTCAATCTTCTGCTTGAACATACCGTAACGGTAACGAATAGCCGCAGCCGTATGCCGGATAGCCCAGCGTCGCCAGGGAATCTAAAAAGCAGGCGGCAAGACGGCCAAGCCGCCGTTGCCGAGAGCCGGATCCGGCTCCTGATCCTCGATGGCGTTTAAGTCGAAACCCAGCTCATCCAGCACTTCCTTCACTTCCGGCCGCCATGATATTGATAATATTATTTCCAAAGGGCACGGCCCATCAAAAACTCCATGGAGAGATAGTACAGGGTTTTACGTCCTGCTTCTCATACTCCTTGTGGGTTGCAATCCACTCATCAATGATCATATCCTTAACAGCATAGGCAACCGCCTGGAACGCCTGCTCCGGAGTCGCTTCATCGATCGTCTTGCGGAATACATTTTAACGTTGTAAATAACGCTTTTCTTAAAGGTTTCTTTATTAAATCCCATACTCATTGTGAATGACCTCCTATTGGTTCATTCTGTTTCAATCCGCTGAACTTTTTCTACGCCCAGCGTGACATTCTCACCATTGATGTTCCATTCCTTCGTATAGCCAGCTTTTGCCTTACCCAGTGTGATGTCTTCTGCGAGAACCTCGCTCTTTATTACTTCGCCATGTGCTTCCAGATGATACCGGCAATCTTTCATTGCCTTCGCTGGTGATGAGAATATGATCCATCACCTCAAAACCTGCTTCCTTACGCATGGTCTGAATCTTGCTGATCAGTTCGCGGACGAAACCTTCCTCGATCAGCTCAGGTGTCAGGTTCGTGTCAAAACAACGGTAACGGTATTATCTCCTTCCGATACGTAGCCCTCCATCTGAGCCGTATCGATCAGTAAATCTTCCTTCGTCAGAACCACCTCACTGCCGTCAAATTCGAACGTGAGAGCGCCCTTTTCATTCAGAGTATCCATGGCGGTATTTCCGTCCACCTCGGAAAGGAGCTTTTCTGATGTTGTTTAACTGTTTTCCGTATTTCGGGCCGACCGTCTTTAACTGCGGCTTAAAGCTGTAGCTGGTGAAATCGCGGACATCATCTGTAAATACAACGGTCTTGACATTCAGCTCCTCCTCGATGATCTCCTGATAGAATCTGAGAGTTCATGAGGCGCTTTTACAAACATCCGGCCGATCGGCTGGCGGTTCTTGATATTCGCCGTATTTCTGGCCGCACGGCCCATCACTACGATCTTTAAGACCTCATCCATGTTGTCTTCCAGCTTCTCATCGATGCAGGATTCATCCGCCACCGGATAATCGCATAGATGGATGCTCTCCGGCGCATTCTTATCGATGTTACATACCAGGTTCTGGTAGATCTCCTCCGTCATGAACGGGATCATCGGCGCTGCCACCTTGCTGACGGTCACCAGTGCGGTATACAGGGTCATATAGGCATTGATCTTATCCTGTTCCATGCCTTTGGCCCAAAAACGCTCACGGCTTCTTCTCACATACCAGTTGCTCATGTCATCCACAAACTCCTGAAGTGCTCTGGCCGCCTCCGGGATCTGGTAATTGCCCAGATTGGTGTCCACGGTCTTGATTAAAGTATTTAACTTCGACAGAAGCCATTTATCCATAACCGGAAGCTTGTCGTATTCCAGTTTGTATTTAGTTGCATCAAATTCATCAATATTTGCATAGAGAACAAAGCGTACGTATTCCATAAAGTGCCCATAAACTTGCGCTGGCCTTCCATTACGGCCTTGCCATGGAACCGGTTCGGAAGCCACGGCGCGCTGTTGATATAGAAATACCAGCGGATGGCATCGGCGCCAAACTCTTCGAGAGCCTGGAACGGATCAACCGCGTTGCCCTTGGACTTCGACATCTTCTGTCCGTTTCCTCATCCTGTACATGGCCCAGAACGATGACGTTCTTATACGGCGCCTTGTTAAAGATCAGGGTGGAGATAGCCAAAAGTGAATAGAACCATCCTCTCGTCTGATCCACCGCCTCGGAGATGAAGTCCGCCGGGAACTGCGCCTCGAACAGTTCCTGATTTTCGAAGGGATAGTGGTGCTGCGCAAAGGGCATGGAGCCGGAATCGAACCAGCAGTCGATAACCTCCGGAACCCTCTTCATCTGCTTTCCGCACTTCCGGGCAGGTGATGGTCACCGCGTCGATATATGGGCGGTGAAGTTCTATGTCATCCAGGACAGTCCGGCGACATGGACTTTAATTCCTCGATGCTTCCGATGGAATGCTGATGGCCGCACTCACACTCCCATACGTTTAAAGGAGTGCCCCAGTAACGGTTCCGGCTGATGCCCCAGTCCTGAACGTTCTCCAGCCAGTCACCGAAGCGTCCCTTGCCGATACTCTCCGGGATCCAGTTGATGGTGTTGTTGTTGCGGATTAAGTCCTCCTTCACCTCAGTCATCTTGATGAACCAGGATTCTCTCGCATAATAGATAAAGAGGGCGTGTCACATCTCCAGCAGTGCGGATAGCTGTGCTGCAAATACCGGTGCGGAGAACAGGAGTCCCCTCTCTTCCAGATCCTTTAAAACCAGCGGATCGGCCTTCTTACAGAAGGTGCCCGCCCATTTCGCCTCCTTCGTCATCTCGCCCTTTGGAATCCACCAGCTGAACGAACGGCAGGTCGTATTTTCTGCCCACCTTGAGTCGTCTTCACCGAAGGCCGGTGCGATATGAACGACGCCGGTACCGTCTGTCAGTGTTACGTATGTGTCACAGGTTACATAGTACGCCTTCTTCGCCGGATGCACGAAATCAAACAGCGGCTCATACTCCTTAAACTCCAGATCTTTGCCGGTAAAACGCTCCAGTACAGTGTATTCACTGTTCAGAACCGTATCAACAAAGCTTCCCGCAAGATAGCACGTATAATCTCCGTTTTTCACCTTTACGTAGGACTCGTTCGGATTCACACAGAGCGCCACGTTGGAGGAAGTCCCAAAGTTCTTTGCTCAGTAGCCGG
>VOFH01003065.1_pt1 | contig 12316 bp, 21 predicted proteins | sample 5384091 | NCBI WGS metagenome assembly VOFH01 (sample SAMN12384727, study PRJNA508395) | human gut metagenome | isolation source: healthy gut G | host: Homo sapiens
CAACAGTATTGGCAGCGGACGGGCCGATGGATACCATACCAAAGTACGACGTGAGCATTGACGTGTAAACCGGACATCGGACATATCCATTAAGGACAGTCGGAGCTACTACATCTACTCGTCCGTGCCCGACAAGCTCAGGGACACATGGGCATGGGATAAGATCTTCATCCAGGGAGACAAGCCGCGCCGCACGTATTTATTGACGGCGTAAATATCGAGACGAGTCCCAGTTCCAAGGGGCCGGCCATAGAGTTGAACAAAAAGGCTTCGGCATATATCTATTTCATCGGCAAGAACAGCTCCCTGCAAGGCGCTGACGGCCGCGCGGCGATCCAGAAAAACCGCAGCGAGGGGCAGCTTTATGTGCTGGCACGCACCGGCACCACGGTGACCTGCAAGGGCGGCTACAGAGCGGCGGGCATCGGCGGGAGCTGGGCGATCCGCAATATCGGGGACTCTATGTTTAACATGGATATGTACGGCCACGGCGTCAATATGCACTTTGGCTCTCAGAGCAATCCCGACTACTGGGGCGGCACCATCAATGCCACCGGCGGCGAGTACGGCGCGGGCATAGGAGCCGGCAGCTGGGGACACTCTGGACACTCTGGAAACACCATCATGGAGGCGCCGAGAGCGGCTGTACTTACTCCGGCACGGTAAACGCCAGCGGCGGCAGGCTTGCAGCCGGAATCGGCGGAGGCTTTAGGGGCGCGGCAGCCATATCTATATCTATGGCGGCAATATCGACGCGCAAGGCGGGGATACCGGCGCGGGCATCGGCGGCGGCAGCTGGACGACGAAACAGGACATGGACGGAATCAACGCGGCGAGCGATATCGTCATCTCCGGCGGACGGGTAAGCGCCCGCGGCCAATACAACTGCGCGGGTATCGGCGGAGGCCAGTATGTCCCCGCCCGGAACATCACCATCACCGGCGGCCCATGTGTCGGCGACAGGACACTACGGCGCGGCGATCGGCGGCGCCGCTGGTGCCCACGGAAAGAACATCACCATCACCGACGCGACTCTGAACCTGTCGACCAATTACCGCAGCAACGGCTCGGACGCGGCGGCTGTCGGCTACGGCGACATTGTTTACAAACCGGGCAGCTCGTGGCGGATCCGTCAATCGCGACGAACGATCAGATCAGGATCGGCTCATACAAAGGGAAAGCTGGTGAAGCTGAAGCTGGAGGCGCGCGCCCTCAGCCGTGATGACGAATATTCTTACTTCTGGAACCTTTATGAGACCCTGATCCCTGATGAGAATGGGCTCATCGACATGCAGCTGCTGACACTTCCGTATGTACAGAACTACGGCTGGGCGATCAACGTGCTGGAAATGACAGTGATCGACGACCCTGCAACGAAATCACGACTTCGGCTGGGTAAACCGGCAGTCATGCCACGTCTGGGCGTGCAGGAATAAGGTTGTCAGGCGCGCGACCCGGCGGCGGAGATGTCCAAACAAAACGGAAAGCACATCCCCGGAGACTGGGCCATTCAGGAAGCTTACTGTGCCGTGTGCGATCATTTGCTGGAAAAGGACACGGCGGCGCCGGTGCTGGAGGTTTTGAATGACGGCGAGAGCTACACCGTCGAGGATGTCATCGTTGGAAGACCGGGCGCGTACTCCTTCACCGTGAGCGATCCGGCGAAGAGCGGCGAAGCGTCCTCCGGCGTCAAGTCCGTGACCATCAACGGTGTGGAGCAGAAGGCCGACTCCACCTATTATTCTCTTCCCGCACCCGACGGCGGCAACAATGACGCGGGGCGGAATATACCGTCGTTGCGACGGACAATGCGGGCAACGCCTCCACGGCAACCGTGAAGATCTACCGGCGGCATCGAGTGAGAGTCGTAAGCCCGGATGAGCAGACGACATACGCCGAGGCAGAGCTGGCGCACAACGAGTATCTGGTGCTCACGATGAAGATGCCGGATGGTGCGGCGGTAGAATGACCGACAAGGCAGATCATTCGGAAATTCCATATGACAAAGAAATGGGACGCTTCACGGTAGGTCTGATCGACAGAAGCCGGACGCTCGTGCTGGAGTATAACACGGAGTATCCGAAGGCCGAGCTTATTCTGGGGCGGAGTCAGTACTTCTTTGGATACAACGCGGATACAGCCGAACCGCACTATCTCAAGGATGTAAGCAGGAAAACGGATAAGAACGTCTATTCGGTGGCTGTGCAGATCAACGCGGATGTAATACCCAGCCACTACTTCAGCTCACCGGTATGCTACACGCAGGAGGAGCTGGCGGAGCTGGACAAGCAAGGAAAAATCGCATGGGGAAATATCAGCATCCGGAGCCGGAACCGGGCGTCTGGATCGTCTATATTCCCAGCCACCATAGACATCGCGGAGTATGACGCAAACGGCAGCTGGTATGTCTATGCAAAAGCCGAAAACCTCAAGGGAACGACCTATGTCTCCACGCCGAAGCTGATCGCCGACGTCGAAAAGCCGAAGGCCATCAATCTTTCTACCGGCAAGGAACTGGAGACGGATGGGGAATACTGGGGCGACCTGCGGTTCAGGGTAGAGGACGCGCTGCCCGTCAAGGTGTGGCACGAGAGATACCCGGGCGGGAATATTGAACTTATGACGCCGGATGAAGACGGCTGTTATACGATCCCGGCAGATTATGACGTGACCCTCCATCACGACATTTGCATCGAGGACGCCTGCGGGAACAAAACCTACTACAATGACATCGATATTTTGTGGAACTATCTGGAGGTTGTTCGGGAGAAGGACTATTGGGATGTGCAGCCTGCGCAGCCGATTCGTATTTCCAGGAACAGGATCTGCAAGAGGAGCTCTCCAAGGTCAACATCGGTTTTTGCATCTGACGTCACCGGTTTTATCCCTGTCGATGTTTCGTGGGAGATCCCGGAGGACTATGATCCGCAGTCCCGCTGGAGCAGACCTTTACCGTCCTCGGCACGGTGATTCTGGAAGGCACCGGAGCACGCTGCGTCTCGGGGCTTGATGTTATCACGCGTCCGGGAGAGGAATGGAAGAAGAATTTCGCAATCAGCGTGACAGTGGAGGGCGCACCGCGCTACAAAGGTGACGACAGAGGATAGCGCAAACGGCAGCGTCACGGTGGTGAATGCCACAGAAACCACCGAGGACGGCACGCCGCTGTTCTATAAGGACGAGCTTGTCATGCTCTCCATCGCCCCGACGAGGGCTATATGCTCAGCACGCTGTCCGTCAACGGCACCGCTGCCGCCGTTGCGGTTGGGGAGGATGCCTATACCTTCGCCCAGCCGGAGGAAAACGTCACCATAACCGCAACGTTTGAAAAGCGCAACGAGCATACCGTCACGTTTGACGCGAACGGCGGCTCCGAACCCAAGGATTTGCCAGAGGAGGTCACCACCGCAATGCCCGCCAAGAAGGTATTGCACGGCAGCGAATATTGTCTACCCGAGGGTGCGAGTTTATTGCGCCCGAAGGAAAGCAGTTCAAGGCGTGGCAAATCGGTGATTCGGAATATGCTGTGAACGATCCCGTGACCGTCACCGCGGACATCACAGTCAAGGCGCTGTGGGAGGACGCGCCTCCGCCCCTGTCGAGTACACCGTCACCGTCACCACAGAGGGCAACGGAACGGCTTCCGTCTCTCCTGACAAGGCTGTTGCCGGTGCGGAGATCACCCTGAGCGCTACGCCCGACAAGGGCTATCACCTCAAGGAGTGGCAGGTCGAATCTCCGACAGGACTTGTAATCACCAACAACAAGTTCACCATGCCGGACAGCAATGTAGAGGTCAAGGCAATCTTCGAGGAGGATGCACCACCTGCGCCTACCGATCCCGCCAAACCCAGCATCAGCGTCATCGGAACCTATACTTACAATGGCTCGAGCATACCGCGACCGTGATTGGTTATGATTCTGCCACAATGGACATCACAGGCAACACCGCCACGGATGCGGGCGATTACACCGTTAGCGTCACATCCCAAACGGGCAAATGGGCGGACGGCAGCACCGACGCCGTGACCGCAGCGTGGAGCATCGGCAAAGCCACGCAGGAAGCGCCTACCGGCTTGATCGGTGTCGCGCCCACCACCGTGGGCAGCAGCGACGGCAAAAATCAGCGGCGTGACTGATAAGATGGAATACCGTATGGCAGACGAAAGAAACTATACGGCGTGCAGCGGAACGGATTGAACCTGTCCGCCGGCAATTACTTCGTCCGCTATGCGGAGGATAACAACCACTTTGCCAGCTCCGATGCGGCGGTCACGGCGGGAGAGGGCGCGTCGCTTGCGGATTGCACAATCACCTTCAACGGCAACGGCGGAAGCGGCAACGTGGATTCCGTGACCGTCAAAGCAGGGACAAATTACATCCTGCCCGCCTGCGGCTTCACCGCTCCCACCGATCAGGAGTTCAAGGTCTGGGAGATTGGCGGCACGGGTACAAGGTAGGAGATTCTACACAGTGAATGGGGATACCGAGATCAAGGCGCTGTGGGAAAACAGCGTTATTACCCCCACCACCTACACCGTCACCGTCGGTAATGACGGAAACGGCACTGGTACCGCAACTCCTTCCACCGCTGCGGCCGGCACAATGGAGATTCGCCTGTCCGCTACGCCCAAAACCGGCTATCACTTCAAGGAGTGGGAGGTCATCAGCGGCGGCGTGACCATCAAGGACGACAAGTTCCTCATGCCGAACGACAACGTGGAGGTCAAGGCCATCTTCGAGGAGGACGCACCGCCTGTGCCCACCGAGTTCACCATCACCGTGAAAACGGACGGAAACGGAACGGCTTCCGCATCTCTTGCAAAAAGGCCGTGGTCGGTACGGAGATCACCCTGACCGCCACGCCAAACACCGGCTACCACTTCAAGGAGTGGCAGGTCGAATCTCCGGCAGGGCTTGTAATCACCAACAATCAGTTCACCATGCCGAACGACATCGTGGAGGTCAAGGCCATCTTCGAGAAGGATGCACCGCCTGCGCCCACCGAGTTCATCGTCACCGTGAAAACGGACGGAAACGGCACAGCTTCCGCATCTCTTGCAAAGGCTGCGGCCGGTACGACAATCATCTGACCGCCACGCCAAACACCGGCTACCACTTCAAGGAGTGGCAGGTCATGAGCGGCGGCGTGACTATCAAGGACGATAAGTTCACCATGCCGAACGCCAACGTGGAGATCAAGGCAATCTTCGAGGAGGATGCACCTTCTGCACCCACCGAGTTCATCGTCACCTTTGACGGCAACGGTGGTACGCCCTCTGTCGGCAGCATGACCACCACCAATCAGAAGCTGACCTCCTGCCCAGCGCCTCCCGAAGCGGCAGTTACAGCTTCGATGGCTGGTACACCGAAAAGAGCGGCGGTACGAAGGTTACGACGGATACCGTATTCTCTGCAAATACCACCGTCTACGCCCACTGGACGTACATCGGCGGCGGTGGCGGCGGCTACAATCCGCCCGTCACCTACTACACGCTGCGCTTTGAAACCGGCGGCGGCAGTGATGTTCCCAGCGTGCAGGGAACGTACAATACCTACATTGACCTGACAAAATACGTCCCGACCTGGCGCGGCCACACCTTTATCGGCTGGTACAGCGAACGTAGCCTGACAAACAAGGTTTCCGGCGTTTATCTGACGAAGGATATGACCGTGTATGCAGGCTGGCGCGTGGATGAAAATCCGGGTACAGGCGCGAATCCCTTCACCGATGTTTCCGAAAAGGATTGGTTCTATGGCGATGTGATGTTCGCCTATGAAAATGGGCTGATGATCGGCACGAGCAAGACCCTGTTCAGTCCGTATGGGACGGCGACGCGCGGGATGATGGCGACCATTCTTTGGCGCATGGCGGGCAGCCCCGCGCCGAAGGGCAACAACAGCTTTATCGATGTGGAAGCCGGAACGTGGTACACAGACGCGATCACATGGACGGCGGAGAACGGCATCTTTTTGGGCTACGGCACAACAAAGTCGGTCCGAACGATTCCATCACCCGCGAACAGCTTGCAGCCATCTTCTTCCGCTACGCAGACTACAAGGGCTGCGATATGACCGCCAAGGGAAATCTGGACAAATTTAAGGACGCGGACAAGATCACGGATTACGCAAAGACGGCGATGCAATGGGCGGTCGGCAGCAGTCTTGTGAAGGAAAATCCGGCAATCTGCTTGACCCGCAGGGCACGGCGACCCGCGCGGAGATCGCCGCGATGCTCCACCGCTTCCTTGAGAAGTAAGAGCTGGTGCAGGGCAAGGCTCCCGGCGTCTGATGCGCCGGAACAGCCCGAAGCAGCTGCAAGCCCCAAAGGCCGGCGACAGCAGCGTGTTCGGCTTGTGGGGATTCTCCCTCTGTACATCTCTTGCCGGAAGCCTTTCGCTGAGCACATGGCAGATCAGGCGGCGTGAGGAAGAAGCGCTGCAAATCATCAAAAAGGAAACAGGCTCACCTTTCGGGGCGCGGGCAAATAGCCCCGCGCCCCTTTTCGGTTTCCTTCGTCAGGAAAGGCGGTTGCTCTTTTGAACAACCGCCTTTCGCCATTTCTATCCGATTTGAGCAGAAAGGAAATCAGTCTATGATGCAAAAGAGTACGGGAGGTGTCGCTGATGCGGCTTGCCGCCGCACAAATCGCATAACCGAACCAATACGGAATGAAAGCAGTTTTCTGCACCCGCCTGCCCTTTCTGCTGTTTCATTGCGCCTATTGAGCACCTATGAAGGCTTTGAAGCCTTTATAGGTGCTTTTTGTCGTTCACGGCACTTTTTCGCCGTGGGCTGCCGCTCCCCGCCGCCCTCCGTTTGATTCAACCGCAACCACGAACACAAACATCCAAACGGAGGAATACAACATGACAACGATCAATCTGCGGGAGCTTTACCCGTGGTACACCGAGGATGCCTTTATCGAGGTTTCCGATGAAGTAGCTGCGTTTCTCGAAGAAGATAAGCGGCTTCAGATCAACTACGCGCAGTACATCCGCGACAACCGGGCGTTCTACTCGCTGGACGCAGGCGACGGCATCGAGGCGGAGGCGCTGAATCTGCCGGAGCAGCCGGACGAGGCGCTGGAGCGCATGGAACTGGAGCGGCTGCTGAAAGAAGCGCTGGCGCAGCTCACGCCCGCGCAGCGGCGGCGTGTCATTGCGTACATAGTTGGCGGACTGTCTCAGTTGCAGATCGCTGCACGAGAAAACACCACTCAACCTGCCGTGCATCATTCCGTTCGCAAAGGGCTTTCCCATTTGAAGAGAATTTTGAAAAATTTCGACTGAGGGGTTATAAAAGCCCGTTTTTTCTTGAGGTATATGAGAGGGATATTTTTCTTTCTCGCCTCTGCTCCTTGAAAACGGAATAGACACCGGTATCAGCACAGACCCCGCGCGGCTGAAAAGCCAAGCGACGAAAGGCGCGCCGCCATGACGACAGACCTCCCATCCTTCGGGACGGGCGGCTGTCCGAGCGATCTACGCAGCCTTTGACCCGATGCATGGCAGCATCGGGCGCGATGACAGCGCGGGCGATACGCAACCCCAGCTACGGCCTCCCACTGACTTGAGGGGGATTCCTGCGGCACTCGTGAGCCTTACAAGCCACGGCGCTGGCGGGAATGGGACAGCCTTGCCAAAGGCGGCTGATACCGGTCCCAGAGGCGATATATGCCTCGCGCCGGGGGCTGTGACAAATACGGCGGAACAAAACCAAATGACACAAAATACGCGGACAGCCGCGCCGGTGCAGCATCATGCAGCATGACAGCAATCCTCCCGGCGCGGCTGCTCTGCCGGAACGACGAACAAGCCCCGCTGTCATATCGTGGCAGCGGGACTTCATGATAAATCGGAGGTGCGTTTATGCAGAAGCAAGCCATCCCCAAAGAGCCGGTCGCCTCTTATAAGGAGGTCAGGATCGGCAAGACCCTCTATCGCGTGACAAGCGTGTTTTCCGGCGAAAAGGACCTTGGCAGGACGCTGGAGCAGCTTGCGGTTCGCCGCGCCATGACGGAGCTGGACGCTCCCGCAGCCGCGCAGCACTGCCACGCATCGTAACAGACAATCAGCCTCCTGCGGCGGCATCCTTGCGCGAAGATGGTATCCCCGGTATCATATTCTTGCAGGGAAAACCTGCGAGAGCCATCACGCCGCACGGATGTATGAATCGCAGAGAATCGGGAGGTAAAATACAGATGATCGAAAAGACATACAACGTAGGCATCTATTGCAGGCTCAGCAACGACGATGAGCGTGACGGGGAGTCCGTATCCATCGAAAATCAGAAGCTCCTGCTGCAAAGCTATGTGCGTCAGCGGGGCTGGAACGAGATCGCGGTGTACTGTGACGACGGGTACTCAGGTACGAATTTCGACCGGCCCGGCGTTAAACGCCTCATCGAAGATGCAAAAGCCAAGAAAATCAACCTCATTCTGGTAAAAGACCTATCACGCTTTGGGCGTAACTACATCGAGTTCGGACAGTACACGGACTACCTGTTCCCCTCGCTGGGCTGCCGTTTTATCGCGCTGAACAACGGCATCGACACCATGAGTGACAACGGCAGCACCGACGTCATGTGCTTCTTGAACTTATTTAACGAGTTTTACAGCCGGGACACCTCCAAGAAGGTCAAGGCGGTCAAAAGAGCCTGCGCGGAAAGCGGCAAGTTCATGGGAACCTACCCCGCCTACGGCTACAAGCGCGACCCGGAGGATAAGCACCATCTTATCATCGACGAAACCGCCCCTACCGTGCGCCGCATCTTCGCCATGCGCGCCGCCGGCACAGGCTTCCGCGCCATCGCCGTCACGCTCAACGAGGAGGGCGTTCTGCCGCCCGGTGCGCTCTACTATCAGCGCAAGGGGCGCAGCGACCCGCGCAACGTCAACCACAAGTGGGCGGAAACCACCGTCAAAGCTCTCATCCGCAGCGAGGTCTACATCGGGAACATGGTGCAGGGCAAAACCGGCACTCTGTCCTATAAGTCCCGAAAGCTCATCAACAAGCCGGAGGAGGAATGGATACGGGTGGAGGGCACCCATGAACCCATCATCTCCCGCGAGGTATGGGATACCGTGGTCAGCATCGACAAAAAGAAGGTGCGCAAGACGCCGCCCACGGACGGCATCCGCAGCATCTTCACCGGCCTTGTCTACTGCGCAGACTGCGGCTTCAAGATGCGCAACCACATCGAGCGCTTCACCTACAAGGACGGTACGCCGGGGCGGTACAGCTCCTTTATCTGCGGCAACTATGCCAGAAGCGGCAAAAGCGCCTGCACCATCCACTCCATCTATGAGAATGTGCTGGAGGAGCTGGTGCTGACGGACATCCGGGAAAAGGCGCGCTTCGTCGAGTGCGACGGTGAGCGCCTTGCCGAGCAGATCAGCCGCATGAAGGAAAAGGAAAGCCGCAGCCGCGTTATCTCCTATGAGCAGGAGCTGAAAGCGGCAGCGGCGCGTATGATCGAGCTGGAACGGCTGATGCAGAATCTCTATGAGGACAAATGCACCGGCACCATCCCCCAGACGGTCTTTCAGACGCTCATGCGGAAATACGAAATGGAACGGGCGGAAAAAGCCGCCGCCATACCGGAGCTGGAGCAGAAGGTCAGGGCGCAGCTTGAAAACCGGCAGGACGCAAACCGCTGGATGGAGGTCATCCGCCGCTACACCGAGATCACGGCGCTGGACGAAAGCATCCTCTTTGAGCTGGTGGACCGCATCGAGGTGGGCGAGGCGCGGAAGGTCAACGGACAGCGCATCTGCGACGTCAAGGTGGTCTACCGCTACGTCGGCAGTGTGGACGACGCGCTGGCACAGGAGAGGCAGGAAGCGTATGAAAAAGCTATATAAGGTCGGCATCTACTGCCGGTTGAGCGTGGACGACGCCTCCAACTCCGCCAAGACGAAAAACTATATCCCCGCTGATGAATCCGTCAGCATCGAGAATCAATATGAACTGTTATCCAAGTTCGTGATGCTCAACGGCTGGACGGAGGACAAGTCCTACCGTGACGACGGTTACAGCGGGGCAATTTTCAGCGTCCCGGATTTCTGGAGATGCTGGAGGACGCACGGCACGGCCTTATCAACCTGATTCTTGTCAAAGACCTATCACGGCTTGGCCGTGATTTTGTGGAGGTCGGACGCTATACCGACGTTATTTTCCCCTCGTTGGGCTGCCGCTTCGTATCCGTCCTTGACTGCCTCGACACCGAGGGCGACAACACGGATATGCTGCACTTCCGCAGTCTGATGAACGACTACCACTTGAAAGACCTCTCCAATAAGGTAAAATCCGTTCTCCACGCCAAAATGCGCAGCGGCCAGTACATCGCCGCCTACGCCCCCTACGGCTACCGAAAGAGTGCAGAGGACAGGCATCGGCTGGTGATCGACGAGGAAGCTGCCGCCGTGGTGCGACGGATGTTCGAGCTACGGCGCGGCGGCATGGCCTACGGCAAGATCGCCGCTGTGCTGAACAGCGAGGGCATCCTGTCCCCGCGCTGGTATTGGGCAAAGCGGTACGGCAACGGCTCCTGCAAGTACGCGAACCTTTGATGTACGCCACGGTGAAGAACATATGACAAACGAGGTCTACACCGGAAATCTCATTCAGAACCAGACCGGCTCGCGCTCCTATAAGGACGACACCATGATCTATAAGCCGGAATCCGAGTGGATACGGCATGAGGCTTTGCATGAAGCCATCATCTCGCCGGAGGTGTGGAATGAAGTGCAGGCCATCAACCGGGAAAGGACGCTGCTCTCGGCGGACAACGCACCGCCGAAGCCCTTCCTGTTCACCGGCAAGCTCGTCTGTGCCGACTGCAAAGCACCCTTCAGGGAAACCGGAGACGCAGCGCCGCAAGAACGGCACATCAAAAAGTACGTTTCTATTTCTGCTCCCGTTATACGGCCTCCGGCTACGGCGCGTGCTCACGGCACACCATCTATGAAAAGACGCTCGCTGAGCTTGTATTGAGCGAGATTCGCGCCCATGCCGAGGCGCTGGAACTGGACGAAGCAGCCATGCTGGACAGGCTGCAAGCGCAGCGCACCGCCGCAGACGCCGAGCGTCTGGAAAGCGTCCGGCAGAAGATTGGGAAGCTGCGCCGCCGCGTCTATGAGCTGGAGCAAATGACCGCAAAGCTCTATGAGGACAAGGTTTGCGGCAGCATCAGCGCAGCGTCCTTCGCCGTGCTGCTTGAAAAGACCGAGCAGGAGCGCCGCCAGCGAACTGACCGGCTGGATACGCTTCTTGCAGAAATCAGGGAGTATGAGCAGAGTGCCGCCGACATTCAAAGCTGGGCGGCAGTTGTCCGAAAGCACCTGCATATACAGGGGCTTGACCGTGAAACGGTGGACGAGCTGATCGACCGCATTGAGGTCGGAGAAAAAGACCGTCATTGATGGGAAAAACGTCCGGGACATCAAAATCTACTACCGTTTTTGTCGGGAATATCTGAATGGAGGTCAGATCATGGATAGCAGCAAAAGCAAGCGTGTGGTATTATATTGCCGGGTAGCAACGCAGGCGCAGCTTGACGGCGACCACACGCTGGAAGCGCAAAGCGCCCGGCTGCATGAGCAGGCCGAGCGGCTGGGTTATGAAATTGCGGGAGAAGTCAGCTGAGTACGAAAAAGGAACTACGCTTGACCGTGACGGCTGGAAAAAGGGCTTGTCAGAAGGCGGTGGAGCAAAAGGCGGACATTCTCCTTGTTGCCGAGCTTACACGGATAGCGCGCGACCCAATCCTTTGGATGCAGGCTTTGCGCGAGTTGAGCGGCAAGGGCGTCTGGATTCAGTCCGCTGCTGAACCGGATGCGTTTCAGGTAAATCCCCTTTTTCACCTATGGCTGCCGCCAGAAATCCAACGGCAGCTTGCACTCCATGAACTATGGCAAACTTACCGCAGGAACAACGAAAACAGCGATTGATACAGTCAAAACCGTCCGAAAAGGGAGAAATCATTACTTACCTTTCCCGAATGGGAGATGTTCTTGAACAGATTGCGAAAAGGGGTGAAATCATTGTCCCCTTTATCGCTGTCCACACCGTCATTGATGGCAATATACCGAATATCGCGCTCGGCAAAGAAACTCTCGGTATAGTAGCCCACTTTCAGATAGTCCCGCCCCATACAGGACATATCTTTGACAATGACGGTTTTGACTTTCCGGCCTCGGCCAGCCGGATCATTTCATTCCAGCCCGGCCGGTCAAATGTCACCCCGGACACTCATCATCAATGAAAAATGTCGGATTGGAGAAAACCATTATCGATTGCATACTTCAAAAGGA
>VOFH01002209.1_pt1 | contig 12313 bp, 22 predicted proteins | sample 5384091 | NCBI WGS metagenome assembly VOFH01 (sample SAMN12384727, study PRJNA508395) | human gut metagenome | isolation source: healthy gut G | host: Homo sapiens
GGGCCTCAGTGATGGTGCCCACCTGGTTGGGTTTTAGGATAATCCGTCAGCGCATGGCGCTCATAGGCCTTCTGGGCCACCGGCGGTTGAAATTAATGAAATCGTCGCCAATCAGCTTGACCCCTTCAGCCTTTGGTGGGCTTTACAAAGCCATCCCAGTCGTCCTCTGCCAGCAGATCCTCAATGAACAAGATGGGGATACTTCCGAATCAGCTCGGCGGCGTGGTCGATAGCTCCTCTCGGACACCCGGCAGGTCCGGCCATAATGAGGTAGGGTGTCCGACTGCTTGTCGTACATTTCGCTGGAGCGCGCAATCCAGGCAGAAGCCATTTGTCCTACACCCGCATTCCTCCACCGCCTGTGCCATCAGCTGCAAATGACGGGATCATCACTGGGGGCCCAGCCGTAGGACCCGCCCAGGAAGGGCTTTTGCCTCCCAAATACCGGCTAATCACCTGTTCCAGGCGTTGATACCTTCACCGCCAGTTCCACGGCCTCCTCCACCGAGTCGGCCTTCCAGGGGGCCAGCATGAATTCGTTAAAGGGCTGAGTCAGCTGGGGATAACGTCCGCCGTTAATTACATTGAAGGTAGGCAGGGGGATGTTGGTCAGCACTCCGCCCTTTCGAGATAGCGGTACACCGGCATCTTGTGGGCAGCGGCGGCGGCGCGTAGGCAGGCAATGGAGACGCTGTAAATGGAGTTGCCGCCCAGTCGCTCTTTGTTCTCCGTTCCGTCCAGTTCCAGCATACGCTGGTCAATTGCCCGCTGATCGGCTGCATCCATTCCAAGCAGTGCCGGAGCAATGATTGTTTCCACAACATGCACGGCCTTGTGGACGCTCAGGCCGTTAAACTCGTTTTTTGCGTCATAGTCCCGGAGGACAAACGCCTGTGGGCTCCTACCGAGGTCCCGGTGGGCGCGGCGCCCGGCCCATGCTGCCGTCCTGGTAAACACGTCCACCTCCAGCATGGGTCGCGCTTTGCAGTCCAATACCTGACGGGCGTGAAATTTTCTGAATTACAGTATTCATCATCATTATTCTCCTCTTCCTTCTCTGGAACGGGTACATACATAATATTCAGATCACACAGGTTGGTGCCGGTATTACCGGTCAAAACCTACGCAGCTAACGGCGGAGAGCGCCTCGCAGCTGGAATGCCCCCGCAATGCGCCATAGACATCCACGCCGCCCTGCTCCATATCGGCCATACTGCTCGAATCGGTGATGCCCCGGCATATGGTGGTCCCATCGGTCCCCTCCGTATCAATGGAGAGCAGACAGGCACCCCTTGGCCTTGGCCGCAGTCACCGCAAAGCTGAGTGCCATCTCCTGGGACGGTCCGCCATGCCCGGTAATAACACAGTCCTCCTGGGGAATGGTGGTGACCGACTCCCCTACGGATATGAGGGGGCACAGGGGGGCTGACCGGGACGGCCGATAGGCCTGTATTTCTCTGGCGATGGAGGCCATGAGCGTCCCCATATCCTTGGCCTCTCCCTCGATAAAGGTAGAGAGCACCACCGCGCGCAGGCCCAGCTGTTCCGCTGCGCTGTGCGGCCGCAGCGCTGTCCGGCAAGGTGTTGATTTGATAGTATGTATTTTGGGGAAAGGCCTTTGGGCGTCTCCGCCGGCAGGGCCGCAGGAGGCGAGATACGGGTCACGGACGCTGGCAGGCGGCTGTCCGGAGATCGTACTTTTCGATGCAGGCCAGAGCGTCCTGAAGGTGGTCTGGTCCGGGCCCATGGGGTGCCGTAGTAGTGCTCCCAAGGTATGGAAATGTCCCTGGTGGGCGGATTGGACACGGAATCGCTGATGTTGAAGCCGATGAGTTCCGCCCCCCGGTCCGCAATCCGCTGGGCCATCCTGCCTCCGTTCATGCGGGAGATGTGTCGCCGCACCGCGTTGATCTCTCAGGATTCCAGCGCCGGATTTCAGCAGAATATCCGTGGTCTTCTGCTCATCCTCTAAAGAGATGCCATCCACCGGACAACTCATCAAAGCGGAAGAGCCTCCGCTCATCACGCACAGGAACAGATCCTCCGGTCCAGCCCGGTCAATGAGGTCCAAAATCTCCAGGCAGGCCTCGTAGCCGGCCTGGTTGGGGAATCGGATGTCCGCCAATCCCGAACCCTGGTACGCACAAAACCGGTCCCCGGCTCCAGAATTTTGACCACCGCGATCCCATCGGTCAGACGATCTCCCAGCGCATCCTCCACCGCCATGGCCATGGCGTTGCACGCCTTTTCCCGCACCGATGAGATAGACGTTTCGCTTTTGCGGTCAGATCCCAACAGCGATCTCCAATCCTCAGCAGATTTCCCTCACATTTTAAAAAGGAGCGAATCCGCCGTAGGCATCAGTTCTTCAGCGCGGCGTCAGTAATATCAAGGAACTGTCTGCCGGGAACTGCCGGTGTCCGTGCGAAAGAAGCTCGCTGCGATTTTTTTTTTTTGCCCATAAAGAAACCCCCATACAGCAGTATTCGCTAGGTAAAAAATATTTCATCTCATACATTTTGCAGATCAGGCACCCTATGCAGCGTATTCCCCCCTGGTTTTCCTTTAAGAGGTTCTGCGTTATAGGATATTGCTCAGCGAAAAAAGTATATCATAGTACATTTTCGCATTCAATACGGCAATATGGCTAGTTTTGTTTTGGCTATTTTGTTTAATTTTTGTTTGATATCCAAATAAATATATTGACATGTGCAAAATTTCGTGTTATATACTGTTTATAGATCAGATATTGTATGTATATATTCAGACGAATCATATAATTTTAAACGCTCAAAGGAGTGTGAGCCAATGTATCGAATCGGTATTGACGTAGGTGGTATCTTTACCGATGTCACGTTGCTGAACTCAGAAACAGGAGCCTACTACACCTATAAATTTCCTCCACTTTGCATGACCAGTCAGAAGCAATTGCAAACGGGACAAAGAGACTCTGGCGCTCTACGGGGTCCCGGTGGAGCAGCTGGAGTATTTTGGCCACGGCACCACGGTTGCAACCAACATGATTATTGAGCGCAAGGGCGCGAAGACCGCTCTGATCACTACAAAGGGCTTCCGGGACCTGCTGGAAATCGGCCGTCGAGACACGCCCCTCCCTGTATGATATTATGGAGGATAAGCCAGAGACCCTTGTGCGCCGCGCGCATTTCGCTGCGAGGTGGACGAGCGCACCATGGCCGACGGCACCATCCTCCGGAAGGTAAATCGGGACGAGGTGCTGCGGGTACTCAGCCGCCTGAAGAAAAAGGCGTAGAGTCGGTAGCGGTGTGTTTCCTTTTCTCTTTCCTGAATCCCGAAAACGAGCGGATCGTGGAGCAGTGTATCCAGGAGACCTGGCCCGAGGTCTATTGCTCCGTCTCCTCCACCATTCTTCCGGAGTTTCGGGAGTTTGAACGTCTCAGCACCACGGTGATCAACTCCTATCTGGGCCCCCGGATGAAAATGTACATCCACCACCTGCAGGATCGCATCCGCCAGGTGGGTGTCAGGGGTGGAGCCCTACATCACCCAGTCCAACGGCGGCGTCATGTCCATCTCCTCCACCATTCAGACCCCTGTCCAGACGGCCCTGTCCGGCCCCAGCGCGGGGGTTATGGGCGCCGTTTACGTTGCCAAGGCGGCTGGTTTCCTGGACATCATCACCTATGATATGGGGGGAACCAGTACCGATGTCTCGCTGGTAAAGGATGGAATTGCGGAATACACTACCAAGCGCAAGGTCTGTGGCCTGCCCTCCGGTGTGCCCATGATCGATGTCCACGCGGTAGGCGCCGGCGGCGGCTCCATCGCCCACATCGACAACGCGGGCGCACTGAAGGTGGGGCCAGAGAGCGCGGGCGCCAATCCCGGGCCGGTAGCCTATAACTTGGGCAATGAACAACCCGTGGTCACCGATGCCAATCTGGTGTTGGGGCGGATCAATCCCCACTACGTACTGGGCGGCCGGCTGAAAATCGACGCCCAACTGTCCCGGGCGGCCATGAAAAAAGCAAATCGCCGACCCTATGGGGCTCTCCGTGGAGGCAGCGGCCCAGGGCGTCATCAGCGTCGTCAACTCCAACATGGCCCGGGCCATCCGTGTGATTACCGTGGAAAAAGGCCATAACCCCTCTGATTTCACCCTGGTGGCCTACGGCGGCGCCGGTCCCCACGCCGTCCACCTGGCCCAGGAGATGGGCATCCACACGGTGCTCATCCCACCCGCCCCCCGGCGCTCTGTGCGCTCTGGGTCTGCTGACGGCAGACATCAAAAAGACTATGTGAAAACCGCCCTCATCCCTACGACCAGGCGACGCCCGAGCAGATTAACCAGGCAGTTCTGCCGCTGATGGAGGAGGGGGTAGCCGGTGGCTGGCCTCGGAAAACGTCCCGGAGCAGCGGCGCCAGTTCCACAACGTGGCCGAGATGCGGTACGTGGGACAAAACTACGAGCTCCAGGTGGAAATTCCCGCCGGTCTGGTGGATCAGGCGGACCTGGACCGAATGAAGGAAGATTTCTTCCGGGCCCACGAGATGAACTACGGCTATTACAATCCCAACGCCCCCGTTCAGTTTGTCAACTTCCGCAGCGAGGCCATCGGTCAGGTGCAAAAAGCCCCGACTGGCCGAGCTGACTGGGCACATGGAGACCCCCTCCGGAGCGGTGATAGACCATCGGGATGTCTACTTCGAGGAGTCGGGTCTGGTTCGCTGCCCTGTCTATGACAGAAGCAAATTCGGCCGCTGTCCCCGTGTGGACGGCCCGTGCATTGTGGAGCAGATGGACTCCACCACAGTCATTCCGCCCAACACCTGGTTTGAGGTGGATATCCACGGCAATCTGATTGTAAATGCCTTTGGCGACGGGAAAGGAGGCGACGAGGCGTGAAAATTGATGGTATCCTGCTGGAGGTTATTGGAAACACCTTCATGTCCATCGCTGAGGAGATGGGCAGTCCTGGTCAAGTCGCATATTCCACCAACATCAAGGAGCGCAGGACTGCTCCTGCGCGCTGTTCGACGCGGAAGGCCACACCATCGCTCAAGCCGAACATATCCCCATGCACCTGGGCTCCCTGCTGGGCCTGATCGGAGAGATCAAAAAAGAATTTTACTCCCGACCAAATCCATCCGGAGACATGTTTATCGCCAACGACCCTATAACGGCGGCGGCACCCACCTGCCCGACACATCGCCGTGGCCTCCCCCGTCTTTTTACGAGGGCAAGGTAGTGGCCTATGTTTGCCAACATCGCCCACCACAACGACGTGGGTGGCCGAGTCCCCGGCTCCAATGCCGCCGACTCCGACTCCATCTACGCCGAGGGGCATCCGGATTCCCCGGTGAAGATTTTCCAGAAGGGGGAGCTGGTGGAGGACATCCTCAACCTCATCCTCCTCAACTGCCGGGTCAACCACATCCGCCGGGGAGACTTGAACGCCCAGTTTGCCTGCAACCGCAAGGGCGTGCAGCGGGTGGAGGATGTGTGCACCCGCTACGGCACCGCTACTGTCACCGCCTGCATGGAGGAGCTGCTGGACTACTCCGAGCGGAAGATCCGCATGGCTCTGGCGGAGATTCCCCAACGGCGTGCACACCTTCTCCGACTATCTGGACTCCGACGGCGTGGGTAGCGGTCCCATCAAGCTGTCTGTCACCGTGGAGATTCAGGATCAGGACATCACCCTGGACTTCACTGACAATCCGGACCAGGTAAAGGGGGCCATCAATCTCCCCCTGTCCGCCTTGCGGGCCGCCGTTTACTATGGCGTGCGTAGCATTGTGGACCCCACCCTGCCGGACCCAACGGAGGCTATTATCCGGGCCATCCAGATTAAGACACGGCCGGGCTGTATCTGGGCTGCACCGGAGCCGGCGGCCTGCGCTGGCCGTAGCGACACAGCCCAGCGGGTGGCCGACATGGTGTTCGGCGCCATGTCTCAAGTGGTGCCCCACAAGGTACTGGCGGGGAGCAACAGCTCCATCACCGGTGTCTACTTCGGCGGCGTGGACCCCAAGACCCACGAGTACTACGTCTATATGGAGACCTTCGGCGGCGGCTCCGGCGCCCGGTTCAACAAGGACGGCTTGAGCTGTGTCCAGGTCCACATGACCAACACCTCCAACCTCCCCATCGAGAGCATGGAGATTGAGTTCCCTTACATGGTAGAGAGCAGTACACCCTGGTGCCGGATTCCGGCGGCCCGGCAAGTTCCGGGGTGGCCTGTCCATGGTAAGGAACACATCCGGGTCCTGGGCCATGACAGCCAGTTTACCATCAAGGCCGACCGGCAAAAACGCCGCCCTGGGGTTGTTCGGCGGCCAGCCCGGTCTACCTGGTGTCATCACCATCTATCCCGGAACGGATCAGGAGGCGGTGATTGACTCAAGAAATCCGGTACCACCTTGAAATCCGGCGGTGTGCTCCGCTGCCAGATGCCGGGGGCCGGCGGCTACGGCAATCCCCTGGAGCGGGATCGTGCTCTGATTGTCCATGACCTGGAGGAGGGATATATCACCCCGGAGAGCGCTCTGCGGGACTATGGGCTGACCGAGGAGGATCTGGCCCAGATTGAAGTGTTCGGAAAAACGTGACGAAAAGTCCATGCAACGATTTAATGAATAAAGAAAGAAAGGAAGCGTTTTGGATGCGTTACAAGAAATTCGGCAGCACCGGCAAGGATATCTCCGTTTTATGTCTGGGCACCTGGGCGCTGGGTGGAAAGCAGTTCGGTGCCGTCACCCAGGAAGACGCCGTGGCAGCGGTGCACGCCATGATTGACTGCGGCGTAAACATTGTGGATACCGCCCCCATCTACGCCTCCGGCGGCTCTGAGGAGATTCTGGGCAAGGCCCTGCAGGGCGGATACCGGGACAAGGTATTTCTGATCACCAAATTTGGCAGTGAGTTTGTGGATCCCAATGACAGTGACAAGGGCACTATCAAGGACTCTAGCCGGAAAAATATGCTCAAGTCCATTGATGCCAGCCTGAAGCGGCTCCAGACCGACTACATCGACGGCTATCTCATGCACTGGGACGATCGGGTGGGGACCCCCCATCGAGGAGACCATCGCCTGCATGAAGGAGCTGAAGAACGCGGGGAAGGTGCGCTTCCTGGGCATGTCCAATCTGGAGCGCGAGCTGGCGGACCGCCTGCTGGCAGACGGCGTTCTGGATATTGTCCAGTACCCCTACAATATGGTCAACCGCGCACCAAGGAGGATGTTCTGAAGTACTATGCCGGCCAGGGATGCGGCACAATGGGTTATGGCTCTCTGGGCGGCGGCATCCTCACCCGGCCAGTTCGGGAGGTACCCACCTTTGGCCACGGGGATATGCGCCTCTTTCTACGGCCCCATGTTCACCGAGCCCGGCTTCTCCCAGATTCAGACTCTGCTTAAGGTCATGGACGGCATCGCTGAGACCCACAAGGCCACGGTGGCACAGGTGGCCATTAACTGGGCCCTTGCCCATGACTACATGCACACCGTCCTCACCGGCGTGGGCAACGCGGCGGAGGCGGAGGAGAACTGTGCCGCCGCCGCCTGGGAGCTAACCGTTCAGGAGAAGCAAGAGCTGGACGAGGCCATTTCCAAGATCCACATTTACAGCTAAGAAAAGGGGGACAAATTTATGTATTCCCTTCCAACCGATGACTTTCGTCAGTATATCAACGGCGAGCTGGTATCCGGCCGGGGCCGTACCACACAAATTCGCTGCCCCGGCAATGGCGAACCGGTGGCTCAGATAGCCCTTGGCCACCAAGGAACAGGCCAGCAGGCGCTGGAGGCCGCCCGCGACGCCTTCCCCGGCTGGAGCGCACTGACGCTGGAGGAACGGGGCGCCTGGATGATGAAGTTGCGGGACGCCATCCAGCGTGAGAGCGAAAACCTGCTCACCCTGCTCATGCTGGAGAGCGGCAAAGCTGCGCTCCCACGCAGCCTTTGAAACGGGCAGTCTAACCGGCTACCTCAGCTTCTTCCTGGAGCAGGCCAAGAGTGAGCACACCCAGGGCATCAGGGACGCCGCCGGGGGAAAAAACATGTTCCTAGCCGTGCGGGAGCCGGTGGGGGGTGGTGGTGGCCGCACTGGCCTGGAATTTCCCCATGCACAACCTGGCCACCAAGCTTGGTCCCATTCTGGCGTCGGGATGTACCGCAGTCATTAAGCCGGCCACCAAGACCCCTCTCTCCACCCTCTATTTCGGTGAGATCCTCCACCGCATCGGGTTCCCTAAGGGGGTCATCAACTTTGTAGCTGGGATGCCCGGGAGATCGGAACCACCCTGTGTGAGAGCCCCATCCCCGCCATGATCACCATGATCGGCTCCACCGCCGGCGGTCTACGCATGGTACGGGATTCTACCACCAGCGTAAAGCGTTTCTCCATGGAACTAGGAAACGCCCCTGTCATTGTGACTCCCTCCGCAGACCTGAGCGCCGCCGCGGCCATGTGATCGGAACAAAATGCGCTGCGCGGGCCAGACCTGCGTGGCGCCCCAGCGGGCCTTCGTTCACCGGAGCGTGTACCGGGAATTTCTGGCGATGTGCACGGAAATTGCCTCCGGGGCCAGTGCGGCACGCTGGATGAGCAGGCCAACACCGGTCCCCTTATTGACGAGGCGGCGGTTGCCCGAATGGAGCAGCTGGTGGAGGACGCGGTAGAGAAGGGGGCCCGTGTGGCGTGCGGGGGGACCCGGCCTGCGGACAAAACATCCGGATTCTATTTCCTGCCCACCATTCTTACCGGGGTGATGCCGGAGATGCGGGTGTTCCGGGAGGAGGTCTTCGGCCCCGTGCTGGCCCTTATGTCCTATGAAACGGAGGAGGAGGCCATCCGCATGGCCAACGACACGGAATACGGCCTCTCCTCCTACATCTGGTCCACCGACCTGAGCCAAGTCTACCGGCTGACCCGCGGTCTTCAGTTTGGCATTGTCAACGTCAACGGACCGGGAACAGGACCGGCAGTCCCCCACGGCGGTTGCAAAAACAGCGGGATCGGAAAGGACGGAAGCCGGTATTCCCTGGAGGAATATACTTATATCAAAGGCATAAGAATGGCAATTTCCTGAGCTTAGAAATCGAACAAAAAACTGTAAACTTACCGGGAACCGGCACTGTTGCTGAGCCTATAGCCCATCGGTGCCTGCTCCGTATTTTCTATGTAGGAGGGAAGAATATGACTTTAATGGATGTCGCCCATGACTTTGCAGTTATCAGTATTCTGTTGGCCATCGGATATTTTCTTCGCATGAAAGTTAAACTGTTTCAGTGTCTCTTCCTCCCCCGCATCTATCATCGGAGGCCTGGTCGGTCTCATCATCGGACCTCAGATTCTGGGGCTGTACTCCTGTACATGTGACCTATACCGCCAGCATCATCGGTGAGTGGTCCGGCGTGCTGCTGGCCGTCACCTTTGCCTGCTCGTTTTTGGGCGAGTCCATGGAAAAAATTACAAAACAAGCGGTGGCGGCAACCCTGGTGGGCGGCGTCGCCCATCAGGCTCAGGCAGTTCTGGGTATGATTGTGGCCTTCTTCTTTCAGGCCGTTGTTCCATTGGCTTCGGACTGATTCCCGCTTTTTGCCCTTTATGGTGGTATTGGCTGGTCTGTTCCTGTCGCAACTATTTTTTGAGGAGGAGGCTATTGGACCAATGCTGTGCCGGTCGCTATCACCATCGCTACCATAGGGGTGGTTTGCGGCATTGTATTTGGCATTGTAATGGTCAATATTGGCATTCGGAAGGGGCTTATTAAGCACACCACTGCTTCGTTGGACGATTTACCCGAGGAGTTCCGTACCGGATACATTGCCCTTGGAAAGCGGCCTCCATTGGAAGCGCAGTGTCCAAATCCTCATCGGTGGACCCGTTTACCCTTCAGCTGGCCTTTGTGGGTCTTGTTGTCGCCTGTGCCCTTTGGCTCCGAAATTTTTAATCAGCATTGATCCGTTTTGGGAAAATCTTCCTCTTTTGTCCACTTCCCTGTTCTGCAGCGGCGTATTTGGAATCATTATCGGCCGAATTCCCGCGCTTCATCGGTTTATTGACCGCGACACCATTGAGCGTATTTCCAATGTTTCTCTGGAGTACCTTATCACTTCTGCTGTGGCCACCACTTCAATCGAAACCTTTGTCTCTTATCTGCTGCCTATTGTGGTCATTTCCGTGGTGGTTATTGCCGCAACAACCTGGGTCTCCATTTTCTTTTTCCAAGCGCTGGTGTCCCACAGGATTGGTTTGCTTCCGCCGTGGCGCAGTACGGTGCCTACATGGGGTTGCTCTCGACCGGCCTGCTACTGGCAAAGGTAGTAGATCCGGATCATAAAACAGTGGCCGCTGAAACGGTTGCAGCGTCCTGCACACTGGGCTACAGCTATTCTCTTCCCTACCTCCTTATTATGCCTATGCTGTTATCAGTAGTCCCAAGCTGGTCTTCGGCATCAGCGTTGTTCTGTTAATTGTCTTCCTGATTGCCGGAGAAGTATTTCGAAAAGAGGGCAAGAGTGTCTAATTAGTTGCGGGCCATAAGCACTAATGCTGATTTGATCAAGCGTACCGTGTTGTTGCAAATCAGCGATAAGGAGGAGCATTTACATTGAGCCGATTAGCCATTGAGACCCCCGGCCAGGCGACTGTTTTGAGCTGCCTGTACCCGGGACATGGGCCGGCGCATCAGCGCCAAAAGCCAGCCGGGACTTTGCCCGGTGGACGTCCCTGAACTTTCTGCGGCTGTGCCACGCCCAGACCTGCGGCAGTGCGTGCCTGCCGCAACGGGCTGGGTCAGCTGGGCAGTGCTCATCGAGCAGGTGCTGGACCGCACTGCCACCAAGAGACCGTCGACCTTATCGAAGCCACCGCCCGGGTCATTGCCGATTCCGCCGACTGCGCCATCGGCTTCGAAGCAGCCAATATGGTGCGCTGGGCATTCAGGGGCTTCCGGGAGGACTATGAGGAGCACATCCTCCGGCCGGTGCTTCTGCGGGCTAACCACCCGGTGCCCTGCGGTGCGGACGGCAAAGCGCATGGGCGCGGAGAAGGTCAGCATCCTGTACCGCAGACGGCGTCACGATATGACGGCCCTGCCGGAGGCGATCGAGGGAGCCGTGGCCGAAGGGATCGAGCTTTTGACCTTAAAGGCACCGTCCTCCATCGATGTGGATGAGAACGGACGGGTCCGGGGGATCTGGGCCACGCCCCAGATGGTCAGCGCCATAAAGGACGGCCGCGCCGGGATCCAGCCCACGGGAGAGCCGGACGTGTATATCCCCTGCGATGTGCTGATCCGGGCCATCGGCCAGGATATCGAAACCAGCCATTTTGAAGAGGCAGGGGTCCCGGTCCAGAGAGGAAAGATCATCACCAGGAGCACCGGAGACTTTGAAAACATGCCGGGCGTCTTTGCCGGCGGCGACTGTGCCAGCGGACCGGCCTCGGTCATCAAGGCCATTGCGGCAGCCAAGGTGGTGGCGGCCAACATCGACGAATATCTGGGCTTCCGCCACGAGATCTCCTGTGATGTAGAGATCCCGGACGCAAATCTGGAGGACCGGACGCCCTGCGGACGGGTCAACCTGACGGAGCGGGAGGCCTGCCAGCGGGTCCATGATTTTGAAGGCGTAGAAAACTGCATGACAGAAAAGGAGGCCAGGCAGGAGGCCGACCGGTGCCTGCGCTGTGACCACTTTGGCTATGGAATCTTTAAGGGAGGCAGGGATACGATATGGTAAATGTGACGATCGACGGAAAGAAGATCCAGGTAAGAGAAGGAACGACGATCATGGACGCCGCAGCCAGATGCGGGATCCCGATCCCCAGTCTGTGCTATTTAAAGGATATCAACGAGATCGCCGCCTGCCGCGTCTGTGTGGTGGAGCTGGAGGGAAAGGAGAGGCTGATCACTTCCTGCAATAACGTGGTGGCCGAGGGCATGGTGCTTTATACCAACAGTCCCAAGGTCCGCCGCCACAGGAGAAAGATCGTGGAGCTTCTCCTGTCCCAGCACGACTGTCTCTGCGCCACCTGCCAGAGGAGCGGGAACTGCAGCCTTCAGAAGATCGCCAATGACCTGAATATTTTGGAAATTCCCTTCCACCATACGTTGGAGCACCAGCCGTGGAATAAAAATTTCCCATTATTGCGAAAATCTGAAAAATGCATCAAATGCATGCGCTGTGTCCAGATCTGTGAAAAGGTCCAGGGACTGGGGATCTGGACCGTGGAGGGGACCGGTTCCCGGGTGACCATCAATGTTTCCGGAAGAAAGACCATCGAAGAGGCGGACTGCTCGCTCTGCGGCCAGTGCATCACCCAC
>VOFH01003013.1_pt1 | contig 12281 bp, 17 predicted proteins | sample 5384091 | NCBI WGS metagenome assembly VOFH01 (sample SAMN12384727, study PRJNA508395) | human gut metagenome | isolation source: healthy gut G | host: Homo sapiens
CTGGTAGCCGCGTTCAGTTACGTATTGCTGCTTGACAACATTTGCAATGGAAGAAGAATACTGGTGAATTCACGGCCTACGAGTTGCAGGGTAAGAAAGATCACCTCCAGCCTCGTGTAGGCGTGTGATGGCAACCCAGGACGGGACGGTGGCCTGATCAGTAATAGCAAATCGCCAGCTAATAACTGATTGAAAACTCCCTGTTAATTTTGTAAAAGAAAAAGGGTTGATCGCTACAGAAGTTTATAAAATTTCTGAGTGGTTAAATGTGGCAGGTTATAAAAGATTTAACAATCTTATGAGTCCAGATTTTATCTATCGTGCTGCATACCTTGGAAACGTTTAGCATTGAGGAGACTATGCGACAGTTTGGTAAAACAACAATCAATTTTGTTTGTTATCCAGTCAAATTCTACAAGCAAGGACGTACTATCAAACTCTTTCAAATGGTGCTACAGTCAACGGCATCGGTAATGTCAATGCTAAACCAATCATCACATTAATTGGATCGGGCGACTGTACGCTTACTATCAACGGTCGCAAGACTAAGTTGAGGGCCGTGCAGAACACGATCACGCTGGATATGCAAGCGAGACAAGTATTTAGTGGTAATTTGCCAGCGTGGGATAAAGGTCGTAAGAGCGCCACAATACCAAATGCCGTATTTGGACGCTGGACGGAATCTTATAAGCTGGGACGGTGATTTTACTGTCAAGATGGCACCGTACTGGGGGCTAAGCTATGAGGCCTATACTATTTAATAAGAATGAGCAGTCATTTGATACATACGGTCTCGGTGAGCTTGACGTAACCAAGGGTACAGTCACACGGAACGTAACGGGAATTATACGCTATATGCTGAAATTCCCGTGAGCGATCAATGGTAGCAAAACATTGAGAAAGAAATGAAGCTCAAGGCAGACGCTGGTTTGCGTACCAAGAATCAGACTTTTTGAAATCTCGGATCGTAAAGATAGCAGTAACATTGTTAAAATCTACGGTCAACATATCAGTCACAAGCTGGAATATATGGTATTGAGAAATGCCACAGCATTTGCTGGATCGGCATTTAGTGCCCTGGGCATCTGGAGGGTGCATTAATCGGTGATCTACGTTTGATGTCTGGAGCGATATCCAGACGACTGGTAAGTGTGTTTGACATTTCCAAAACGGAGAATGCACGACAGGCCCTTGGTGGTGTAGAGGGTTCAATCCTTGATATCTATGGCGGGGAATATAGGTTTGACAATATGACCGTGCGACTGCATAAGCAGTTAGGTACTGCTCAACCGTGCTAGAGTACGGGCGAGAAATATCCTAAGTGCTGAACTGGACGAAACAATCGAGAGTGCATACACTAGGTGTTACCGTTTGCGACGTATACTCCCGATAAACCAGGAGGCGATACTGGGATAGCCAACCAGATCCAGCGTTACCGTAACGCTCCCAGAAAACTACGTGTAATAGTAAATAAAGCTCTCTACGCTCATCGCAGAATTAAAGTCGTAGACTTTTCAGGCGAGTTTAAAAAGCGATAGCAAAAACAAGATATCTAACGGCTGTAAAACGGCGTAAACTTGCGACTGACACATGGAGCGCAAATGCAATCGGTAAGCCCAAGATCAATACAAGATCGAATATGCTGATTCAGCACGTACACTTGACTTCATGCGGATCGAGGCTGGATCAGAAGAAGTCGAGATTATGCGATATCGTACCTGTCTATTATCCACAGATCGGGCTTACCATTCGTTAGACTTTGAAAGTAACCACGATCACTTACGACTTTTGTCAATGAGCAGAAACGAAAGCGTAGAGTTTGGTGATATCGCGCAGACGTTAGAGCCACGATGCGGAACGGTCTAGCTGGCAAGGTTGACGATATTGCCAAGGCTCAACAAGCGTTTGAGGATAGTTGCCAGACACGGTTAAACGCTCAAAGGAACAAAGCATAAAACAAAACAGACGACAAAGAACATAAAGTCGGTGATATTTGGTTTAAAAGAACGGTATCTATGATCGTATGTATGTCTGGAACGGGTGAAATGTGAGGTTTTATTGATACTGAAGATATCGACAAGATCGAAGGAAGTTGATAAACAACTTCAGAACAAAGAAACAGTCAACTGCGCTTGAAATTGCTGGCTGACGCAAAGGCACAGAAGCGCTAAGTTTTGGCTGGTACAATACCAGATATGCCCACGCTATCCATGCAGATCAAACAGCAATCTTATCTAGTCCAGACTTAAATCGAAAAGTAACGGAAAGCCTCAATCGGACTGACAGCGGGGTTATCTATAATAAGATATACCAAAATATCAAAACCAAACTTCGTCGAGCAAAAAGGATATTAACCAAGTCTTGAATAGTTTCAGCGATGAACTTCAAGCCTCAAGTTGCAGAATTTCAAAATTAACCGAATCTAACAAGCTCTACGAACGTATCATTGGCAAGTCCGAACAGACGCACCAGATAAGCCTCACGGCTTGTTATGGGCAGTCAGATCTTCCAGACTGAGGTTGGACAGTATGTGAATACCAATGGCGCTAACTTGCTAAACGGTTCAAAAGGCCCATTTAAACCAGACAAAAAGCCAAGCTAACTTTGATAACAATATTTTGTACAAAGACAGCACGTCTATTTATATGGAACAAGGCCAAGAGTACATCGTCAGTGCCAAAACAGACGGGAACTTTACGGCTATCCACAACGGTAGCGTAGAAAGCGATAATGTAGTCTTATGGCTGATGGATGATAAATACCAAAATTATCAAATTGTTTCCGACTTAAAAAACTGGGACTACAGGAACCAAGTTCACTTGGAATAAGCCAACAGGAACTTATCGTTTGCGTGTTAACACATATCACAAATATCCAGATAAGCTAAAATCGGTTTGGGATGTCAAGATCGAAAAAGGATCAATCAAGTCTGATTATACATTATCACTAACTGACCAGCTCAAAAGCTGATCCGTTGATCGAAGCTACACGCACGCAAGTCACGCAGTTGGCTGGATCGTGGGCCGTTAAAACCTCAACAGTAACGGTGATGTGCTGAACTCAATCAACGTACTGGCAGACGGCACGAACCGAATCGATGGACGGTTAACGCATATCACGGGCAGACCGTGATAGATGAAGCAGTCATCGATTCCGCAAATCTAAAAAAAGTTTCAGCTAGTAAGATATCTGGTGGTGAGGCTGACTTTGCTAAAATCAACGTTGTCAATTTTGACGCGAAGAACGTGACATCTGGAACGTTCACGGTCTTACGTTTAGGGGCGGTCTGATTGAAGGACTAAATGGCAAATGAACATCGATCTACCAAAACAGTCAAATAAACATATTAGATAATGACGCTGGGATCAATCGGCAAAAGGGAGGATTCCCATTGCAGTTTATCAGAATGATAAACGATGAACAGATCACTAATCGAGGAGTCAAAAAACTCGACACTCACGATTTTAGGTTCAAATCAGACGGAACGGAATGTCGCACAACAGTGGTTTTGCTGGATTTAGAACATACAACAGCGCTACAGACTCACTATCAGAAATCGTCGGAGATCAAAGTGCTGTATTATGACTAACAATAGCAAACGTAGCCCGTGGATCTTTAAAGCGGCAGATTATACGACAACCATCACAGATTGATACCGTCTAACGAGAACGGTACTAGACACTCAATCGGACGAAGTGATAGACGACTGGAGAAATCCATGTTGATGAAATCTATATAAATGGTGTCCGTCTTAAAATGGCACTTAAAGATATGCTCAACCGCATGGGCTATCGAGGTACAGGAAATTGGGGAGATAATGTAAAGTAATGAACGAACAAACATATCAACGAATTTTGAACAAAATCAGCTTTAAACTAGCAAATTCAGAGATGGTATCGGCGCAGTTTTGAAGCGCTCTACGAAGAATCGCAAGAGCAATGCAAACAAGCTAATGACTTGCTAGCTAAGTTTAACAAAGGTCTTAGAGAGCGACCAAGCACTAAAAGAGTTGTTTGACGAGGCTTCCGCTAAAATTGAGGAGGTGAAAGTAGATGGAATTTAAAGTAGTAAACAAGTTTTTGCAAGAGCAAAACAAGACCTTCGTGGCGATCCGTTGTCAAGATCCTTATACGGCTTATGACCGTATTTTTGGAGAACCACATGGGAGAAACAGATGAGACTTTGATCAAGCGGTCAAAAATGGTCAGATCGAGAATGATCCGTCTGGTGCTATGTCGTCCATGCAACAATTGATCGATCTGACATCCCAAAAGCAACAGAGAATGAAACAATCGTAAAACGCATGGACAAGCTACAAGCGATTTTATTGAATACACAATCGCAAGCGGGCATATGCCTGTCAAAACCTATCAAGCGATTTCTGCATTGCTTCCAGAGCTAAAAGCCAAAAACGTTATTTGACGAATGATATCGTACAAGCTACTTATCCCGTACGATACCAATCAAAAATACCCGCAAAGGCTCACCCGTTATTTTTAAAATTTATCGACAATTTTAATTACAACGACGAGGAGTACAGGCATTGCTACAACGTGGCGCAGTGTCGATCGTCATGCCACAATTTGAGGAGGTGAGCGAATGATGCATTTTACACCAGAGGACATTTCGATGGCCGTTGCGTTTCTCGGTGTCTTGCTTGGTATCTACGGTAATTTTAAGGGGTAACATCGTGGCGCAGGAGAAACGTATGGTCGTAATCGAAAAGATATCGAGACCATGCGTGACTTTCGCCTGACAGCCGTCAGACGACTCGACAACCACGATGAACAGAATAAGTCCTTACTGATCCTCGCAGAGCAGGTTAAGGCCCTGAGCGAGGATATGAAGGAGCTTAAAGCCCTTATCCAGAGCAAAAACTAAGGAGGTGATGTGATGTCAGTATCATGACGAGTATTCGGCAGGTCGATGGTGGGAGTGTCATTAAATCGGGTGACACTTCTTCCGTTTTTAAATTTGAGATTTTGGACGATGATTTTGTCAAAAAGGACCTCACAGGCACTGGGAAGCTGGCCATTTTCAACTCTAAAAACGTGATCTTATACCAAGATGTCGAAGTTGATCACGGCAGTTTTAACTTCAAATTCGACAAAGTAGTAGCGCCTGGATATTACAAACTAGAGATCAAACTGGATGGCTATGTCTTTCCAACAGGCGATTTTGAAATCCGTGTGCGACCGTCATTTAACCCAGCGAACAGCGTGCCAGAATCAACCGAAGACCCAAAATGAAAGCGTTAGCCGATGAAGTTAGGAAGCGGTTGGGTAACGTTAATATAGACGAGCTTCCAGACCTATTAACAATCTATAATTTAGCTAAAATCTGAAAGGAAATAAAAAATATGGCAGAAAATAAACTCGAAGCAGTAGTAGTAGCAATCGGAACCGACATCAAAAACTTGCGTAAAGGCGATTGACGACAAGGAAGTGAGCGCAGGAATCACAGAGCAACAGCTCAACGAAAGCGATCAACGCGTGAAGTCCGACATTTTGGGCGAAGGTGTCCCAGAGGAATTTGGACACGCTCAAAGAAATCGCAAGAGAAGATCGCTACTCTTAACGGTGACACTAGTGGAGCGATCGTGGCGAAACTGACAGAATGGTCTGAAGATTGACGCTGTAGCTGATGTGGATTATCTCGCAGCATACAACGAGGCGAAAAGGAGTAGTATGAATCCTAGTCGAAGCATTTAAGCAGATTGGGCGAGATATCAAGGCTCTTGTGACCTGGACCGATAGTATCGAAAAAAACATCGAAGAATTGAAGAAGTCAGGAACATTTTCCAGCGCTGGTAATGCCTCAACGGATCTCGACCAGATCAAGCAGGATATCAACGATCTTAAGACTTTGAAATGGTTCAAGGGAAACAAATTCGTGGAATAATTACGGTTCAGAACAACCTCATGTCTGGAAAGAGCTAGAGGAAGCGACGGGCGATGTCGGAGTCCCACAGATGAACTTGCCGTTTTATTTTTTTAAAGATAAAGATTACGGCGATATTAATCTATACGGATTAGACAATCCGCCATTTGTCATCGACCCAGAAACCAAAGAAGCCCACTTGGACTGGAAATTACGAGTGGATCAGCTCAATCAGTCTCGAAAACTTGCTAGGCTTTGAATTAAAACCTGTACCAGAGAACATCTGGGAGATGTATGACAACGGCAAAAAATAAAGGCGAAGAAACGAACGTCGCTTATTTGCTCGCACGTTTGGTGATACCAAGCAACAAGGCTTGTGGTACGTGGACGATGACGGTCACTTCCAGCGTTTGGTCGATACCGTGATCGAAACAAAAAGAAATCGCATAAATTGAAGGAAAACAAAATCATGAATAAAATTAACTGGTCTGTACGTTTAAAAAACAAAAACTTTTGGTTGGCAGTGGTGCCAGCCTTGCATTACTCTTCAAGCATTTGCAAATATCTTCGGAATTAAATTGGAATTTGGCGAAAACCATTGATAAGATCTTGGTATTTATCAATGTACTCTTTGCCTTCCTCGTTTTGATTGGAATCGTCAACGACCCTACTACGGTAGGATTGGGCGACTCAACTCGTGCGCTCGGATATGAAGAACCTCACGAAGATTAGTATATTTTGCTGGCTACTGTTTATTTTGGGCAGTAGCCTTTGATTTTAGAAAGGAGCAGTAATGGCTACTTTAAATGATATTTTAGGATATGCAGGGGGCTTGCTGATGCTGGAACTGGTGTATCTATGAGTCAGTGGGGCAGTGTGCTGCATTACCTAATGCTATATCTACCTATTTCTTTGGCAAAACTCTCTGGGGAAATGCGATTGATCTGCTTAATTCTGCCCGTGATTTAGGTTATGAGGTAGAATATAATCAAGAGGGCAACGTTAACAGTCGTCCAAGAGCTGGCGCTGTATTTGTGCAGGAAACGATTTATCTATACGGACATCCATACGGTCACAGGCCTAGTCATCGAAGATAGTGATGGGTACACTATGCGGACTATTGAACAAAACATTGACGGCAACGAAGATAGTCTATATGTTGGTGGTCAGCACGATATAATACCCGTGATTTTACTGCTATTGTAGAAGGTGGTTTTACTTCCCAGTGGATGGACAACCGGCACAAGTAGAGGCCTATCACACCATCAGAGCCTCTTATGGTTGACTCAATGGATTCAACCCAGAGACAGGTACATTCACAGTCGAAGTATCTGCGCTCAATGTACGGGCTTCTGCTGGACTTGCTGGTGAAATTGTGGCAGTCTATACTGCTGGAATGGAAATCAATTACGACGGCTGGTTAGATAATGATGGATATATCTGGATCACATACATCGCAGGATCTGGCAATCGCAGATATGTCGCAGTCGGACAATCACAGAACGGCAAGCGCATCAATAGCTTTGGATCTTTTAGTTAAATATTAGTTCTTCCCTCCATTTCGGAGGGGCTTTTTTATTTTCTATTACAACAGACATTTTAAAATTGTCTATTATAACAGCAATCAAATGACTACGTAATTGACTACGTTTTTATTTATTCGAGCAATATCCGACCATACCCAAAATATAGTAAAATCAACTAACAGTATCTAATGGATATCTAATGGTAATCGTTTTAAAATTTTGGTATACTTAAGAGTATAAATTTATTAGAAAGTAGGCTTCCCCATGGAGAAATTACAAACCCTGTTAACGGAACGGTTTCAGATCGTTTTTTCAGATAGCAGTTTATTAGATACCGCTTTTACGCACACCTCTTATGCCAATGAGCACCGCCTCTTAAAAATTTCACATAACGAACGTTTGGAATTTTTAGGAGACGCTGTTCTTCAATTAGTTATTTCCGAATATTTGTATAAGGAACACCCAAACAGACCGGAGGAGATTTGTCTAAATTCCGTTCTATGATTGTTCGTGAAGAAAGTCTGGCTGGTTTTTCTCAGGATTGCCAATTTGATCGTTATATCAAACTAGGCAAGGGCGAAGAAAAATCTGGTGGTCGGGACCGCGATACGATTCTTGGCGATTTATTTGAAGCCTTTTTAGGTGCTCTTTTACTAGATCAAGGAGTTGAAGCAGTCAAACGCTTCATCTATCAGGTCATGATTCCAAAGGTTGAAACGGGTCAATTTTTCTCAAGTCATTGACTACAAGACCCGCCTGCAAGAACTGTTACAGGTTCACGGAGATGTGGAGATCCAATACCAAGTGGTTAGCGAGTCCGGTCCTGCTCATGCAAAAAAGAGTTTGAAGTGGAAGTGTTCGTGAACGGTCAAACGATGGGACATGGTCATGGTCGTTCAAGAAATTAGCGGAGCAGGAAGCAGCCCGCAATGCAGTTGAAACGAGGAATGATCCCCCATGTATCTAAAAAAAGAGATTGAAACTAAGGCTTTAAATCCTTTGCGGATAAGACAAAAGTCGTATTTGACAAGGGGGTCACTGCCGTTGTAGGGCCTAATGGATCTGGAAAATCAAATATCACAGAGAGCTTGCGGTGGGCCTGGGGAATCAGTGTCAGAGTCTACGTGGGGGCAAGATGCCCGATGTCATTTTGCAGGGACAGAATCGCGTAAACCGCTGAATTATGCTTGTGTAACGGTTGTCTTAGATAACCAGGATGGTTTTATCCAACAAGCGGGGAAAGAAATCGCGCGTCGAACGCCATATTTATCGCTCGGGAGACAGCGAGTACAAGATCGATGGAAAGTACGTCTCAGAGATGTGCGATTTGTTCATGGATGCAGGATTGGGACGTGATTCTTTCCATTATTCCCAAAGGTCGGGTAGAGGAGATCTTTAACTCAAACCGGAAGAACGCCGGGCAATATTTTTGAAAAGCTGCCGGTGTCTTGAAATTTAAGACGACGCAGGAAACCGAGACCAAGCCTCAATCAAACCCAGGAAAATTTGGACCGTCTGGAGGACATCCTCTATGAATTAGAAGGACAAATCCCTCTGAAAAGCAAGCGACTGTCGTTCGCCGTTTTTGGAATTAGACCAAGAACGGCAGGTTCTCTTGCTGGATGTTTTAGTTGCTCAAGTCGATCTGACAAAGAACTTATGAAAAGGCTGATCAAGAAGAAAAAGCTATTCAAGAACAGTTGGCTTTTATTACCAACGTCGTCAGGTTTTAGAAGAAGATAATGTCCGCATTAAGAAAGCCCGCCATCAGTTGGATGAGAGCTTAGCTGAGGACCAGGCCAGCTTGCTAGAGGTCACTCGTTTGATCAGTGATTTAGAAAAGCAAATCGAAGTGGCTAAGTTGTAATCGAGTCAAGCAGCCCATGTCGCAGGGAAAATCTTGATGACTGGATGCTATTTTGGCCCGCCTGGAAGAAGCGAACAAGAGCTGGCTCAAAACAAGAGACGCTAGCTGTGCTTCAACAAAGACTGACAGAGAACCGTCAGCAACAAAGAAAGAGTTGGAAAAATTAGCCAACGGTAGTAAGATCCGAACAAGTCATTGAGCATCTACGCGAGCAGTATGTCGCGCTCTTTTTGAACAGAAGCTGAAAAATCGAATGAGCGAACAGCCATTGAGAGCCGGATCAACACTCTTGCAAGAATCAAGCCATCGTCAAGAGGATTTGACCAAGGCGCAAACAAACTTTGAAACTGCCAAGGAAAAAGAAGTCCGACAATTGGAAGAGTTGGAGCAGGCACGCTGACGGTCAAAGGCCTATTAGCAGAATACCAAACAATTGGTAAAAGGGAGCAGGCCAAAAGCTGCCACCAAGAGGCTCAAGTGGCCATGTTTGACTTGATGGATGAGAGCAAGAATAAAACGGGCGCGGATCAATAGCTTGGAAGCTATTCAGAAGAACCATAGTAACTTCTATGCAAAGTCAAGAGCGTTTCAAGAAGCAGAACCGTTAGGAGGCATCTGTGGGGCTGTTAGTGAGAATTTGAGTTTCTCAAAAGACTACCAGATGCCAGCGCTTGAAAATTGCTCTGGGAGCTAGTAGCCAACAGATCATTGTTGAGGATGAAAGGCTGCAACGCGAGCGATTGATTTCTTGAAACGCAATCGCTTGGGACGGGCAACCTTCTTTCCGCTCACGACGATTAAAGCTCGTCAACTTTCTCCGCGGAATCTGGAGCTGATTCAAACCAGTGCAGGATTTTTAGGAATTGCGAGTGACTCTAGTGACCTATGAGCATCGTTTTGAACAGATTTTCCAAACTTGCTTGGCGTAACGGCCATCTTTGATACGACGGAGCATGCGCGTGAGGCGGCCTGTAAAAGTCAATTATCAAGTTCGGATGGTGACCTTGGATGGGACTGGAATTGCGGACCGGAGGATCATATGCGCCGGTGAAAAGGATCAAAGATGGCTGTCTTGTCAAACCAGAATTGGATAGCGAAGTGAGAACAAGGCCTGATGTTTATGATGAAGGAGGGTATGGAAACGCACATAACACCTTGCCTGGCAGCAGGGCAAGATCACCTGGCTTCATTCAAAATCGCTAGTGAAAGCGCTAATGCCTTGAGCTAAGAGGGGGCCCCGAATTTGGCTCACTAGAATAAAGCCAAGAGCAACTGAAAGAAATCAGAGCTCTTAGAAGCTTTGAAGTCAGAATTGGCAACAGATGCGACCCTAGTCTCTCCAAGAGTGAGCTAGAATCCATTACTGAGCAATTGGCAGAAATTGAGCTCAGTGAATTGAACTACATTGAAACCATGAAGTCGGACAAAGACGTTTTGCAAACAAAAAGTGGCAAACTTGTGAGCAATTTCTCTGTATAGAATTGCGACTTCAACAGACGGAATGGTTGAGCCAACAGCATGAGCAAACAGATGCTCAAGTCGCTTGAAGAAATGATCTCCAGCTAAAGTAGAAGAGCATCAGTTGCAATTGTTGAACAAGGCGAGGCCAAAGTCCAGACAGTTGATGTGGGAGAGAAGCCAACTAATTGACGCAGGCCCAAGCCAAGAAAATGGACTTGGAAACGGTTGAGTCATTCGAATCGCTGAGCGGACATTTCAGCGCTGCGGCGATGTGGTGAACAGATGGAGCAAGTCAAAGAAAACAAGAGGGATTTGGTCAACAAGGCTGAAGTGATACGTAAAAGTAGGTGTGATCCAAGCGAAATAAGCTTTTGTCGGTTGGGGGCTTACTGATGGTGCTTCGGACCAAGCCAAAGAGCAGTGCCAAACCTGTTGAAAACGGCAGCGAAACCAGCTCAAGAGCATCGAAAAAGACATATAGTTTGGTCCAGTCAATGTGGATGCGCGATCGAGCAGCCGATGAGGAATAGCGCTTTGATTTTCCAGCCAGCGTGAGGATGTCTTGGCTGCGAAAAATATGCTTCTGTCTACCATCAACGACATGAATATGAGGTTGAATGCTTTTAAATTTAAATTCAGTCATCTTAACTTTAAAAGCTACTTTCATAATAAGTCAGGGCTCGAAGGATTGACTTTGAGAAGGATCTTCTGACAGCTGGTGCTGAAATCCCTCTTGCAAAAGATCCAACTTTAAAACCGTGAGGGAGAAAAGGCCTTGTTGCCTTGGCCTTCCTGTTCTCGATTATTCGTGTCAAGACTATCTGTTTGTCATTCAAGAGGAGGCTACGTCTAGAGAGGCCATGTCAAGCGCTTTGGGGATTATTATTTGAACCGCTTGACATAAGGAAAGCCAATTTATTGTCGTGATAAGGAACTATATAGTTGCAGATTCCATCTATGGTGACCATGCAAGAATCTGGGGGTTTCAAAACGTTCAGTGTAAAATTGAAAGACTTAGAAAATTAAAGAATAATGATATTAAATTGATCACGGATATGGAACCTTTCTAAATGACCAACATCAGTATGGATCAAGACCTTTTATGCAAGGTATTTAGCAAGTTGCAAAGAAAAAGGCATCTATTTTGCTGCTGCGGTGTTCCTTTCTCTCAAAATCCCTCTTTAAAGGATTTTGAGGACCAGATGATTTTCATTGCTGAAAATGGTAGTGGTAGAATTTCAAGGAGAAGATCTCTACGAAGCGACCAAAGACTTTTATTTGGGTGTTTGAGGCTTTGAAATCCTCCCCTTGGCAGACCCGAATAAAGCTTTGATCAAAAAAGGAGCTAGTGTTAGAAACAGTAGATCCTGACTATCTGGCCTTGAGTCAGCACTACAATGAAAAACATTCAAAAAGTGAAAAGCCTAGCGGATATTCAGGATGAAATCTTTCAAATTGACTACCAACTTTGATGCAGCTCGTACTTGAAGGTGAACAATGGGTCACTGAGAATACCCAGCACAATGCAACTGAAACGAAGCACACTG
>VOFH01002890.1_pt1 | contig 12275 bp, 18 predicted proteins | sample 5384091 | NCBI WGS metagenome assembly VOFH01 (sample SAMN12384727, study PRJNA508395) | human gut metagenome | isolation source: healthy gut G | host: Homo sapiens
CAATTTCCTTACTGTATATGATAATGTTTTTCATACCTTCTAAAAATTCTGGTTCTGATGACAAACGGGTGATCTCGCTGGTGCGGCCATCTAATTGCATGGCTGTTATTAAATTTAGAATGGTCAATTCCTGCCTGTAGCTTTACCTGGGTGATTCCCTGCATTCCTTGCTTTTCACCCTCCATTTTGCTCTCCTCTACCCAATCAAGAAGTCCTTTGCACATGTTAATTCCCCTTCCTCACTACGATACTTTTCTTTAACTTGCTGTAATTGTTTTGTATCTGTCATTGCTGCAATAAGATCATAGGCATCTTCGTCTATGTTTTCAAACTGTTTTTCTCGTTCTTTTAAATATTGTTCTACCGCTTTTTTATCTGAGGACCGCCTGATAAATCCGAATACCTCTCTGACATCTGTTTTAAAAACATTCTTCATTTGTAAATCGGCGAACATCTAAAACATGGATTGGATAATGGTTGATGAATATTTTATCTCTTCTGGAAGATTTTTATGGTCCAAAATCTCATAAATATCTTTCGCTATATCCCATGGCTTTTCTCCATAATAGATTACAATAGTAATAACTGGCGTTAAAGCATCTGTGCTTGTCAGACTGCTGATATAATCATTTTTATCCAAAACACCTTTTTCCCGGTTTTGCTTTTGTATCTTTTCATCTGGCGGTCATAAGATAACGCATCTTCCACCATAATACGTACCGGCATTCCCCGATGAATCTTATCCTGATGTTCCAGAGCAATGATCGTAAATGAAGTTCCAAAAGCTACTCTTTTTACTCCATCTCGAAAACGTTGTATATTTTTCTTCTTTTTTTCACAGTCAGGCTGCCCCTGCGTGACTTTCCTACCTCTCTTGTATCCTGGCTATAAAACTGTTTTTCTGTTACAATCTGCTTTCCATCAAAAATATAGCCATTTAACAAGTCCGCATACCGCCTGTCATCATCAAAAACACAGCTGTTTCTATATCTCTTGTTCCCATTTATTCTCCCCTTTCTTTCTACTGCAAAGCAAAAGGGAAGTTTCTAACATCTATTATACGAAACCAATTGCAGATTTCAATATATTCCCCCTGCCTGTTTTAAAACAAAATTATACTGATCTTTAAACCTGTCTTTCAATAAAGCCCATGTGATTTTTTGGCAGAATCTGCCCGAATACAGATATGAAACACATATAGCGTTACATATTTTTAGAATATCATTATTTCTGACTGATAAATGTAATTACAGTATAACATTAAAATTTACAAAAAATCTACTACATTTTTCCCTACAAAAACCAGCCTCACAGGCTGCATTTATACACATTTATGTACTCATGCCTCTTGCCTGCAAGGCTGGCTTTTATGCTCTATTATTACACTTATGAGTTCATCCTGCACTCACAAGCCATTCGCTTACGCGCTTCACTGCATGCTATTACAGGCAGCTTATTTCATCCCCATAAAGATCTTCTCATCTGTAATAGGCAGTTCCCGATCCTGACACCGACTGCATTATATACCGCATTTGCAATAGCTGGAGATGGGGTATTGATAACGATCTCACCAATGGATTTTGCACCAAACGGGCCCGTAGGCTCGTAGCTGCATTCAAATTCTACCTGGACTTTTCCGATGTCCAGACGGCTTGGTACTTTGTACTGCATGAAGGAGTTTTCATGGACACGTCCCTGGTCGGAATAAGTTACATCCTCATACATTGCCATGCCAATTCCCTGTGCCAGACCGCCTTCTGTCTGTACTCTGGCCAGATTTTCATTTAATGGTGTTCCACAGTCTACTGCTGCTGCAAACTGGATCAGTTCGATATGACCGGTTTCCTTGTCGATCTCCACTTCTGCAGCACCTGCCATAAATGGTGGCGGTGAAACAGGTGAAGTATGGGACTCTGTAGCCTGGAGAGCTTCCTCGTTAAAGCACATAGCTTTATTTCCGATATCCTTCAGTGTAATCTCCGCCTGTTCTCCCTCAGGCGCATTCAACCTGCGGACTGTCTTTCCAGTAAACTCCAGATCGTCCTCTGAGCAATTCAGATATTCTGCTGCTTTCTTTAATATCTTCTTTTTCAAAGATTCACAGGTCTTTACTACTGCCATACCTGTCAGATAAGCAGTACTGGAAGCATAGGAACCGGAGTCATATGGGGAAATATCAGTATCAACGCCGTAAACCACAATATCATCCAGCTCACAATCCAGGCACTCTGCTGCTACCTGTGCCAGTGTGGTATCACAACCGGTTCCCATATCAGATGCACCAATTGTCATACTGTAAAAGCCGTCATCATTTACCTTAATGGTAACGCTTCCTACGTCTACGCCGGAAATAGCAGAGCCCTGCATTGCCATTGCCAGACCTACTGCCCTTACTTTGCCATTTCCCATGTCTTTTCTTGGATACTTTTCATCCCAGCCGATCATTTCCATAGCCTTGTCTACACAGCGGTCCAGAGCACAGCTGTTGGCAGTTTCGCCATAGTAAGCAGGCATCACCTGTCCCTGGCGTATCATATTTTTCTTTCTAAGCTCAATGGGGTTCATTCCCATCTGGGCTGCCAGTTCGTCTATAGCGGACTCTACAGCAAAAATACCCTGGGTTGCTCCATATCCGCGGTAAGCACCTGCGGACATACGGTTGGTATAAACTACATCATAAGCAAAGCGGAATGCCTTTGGTGTACCGTACAAAGGAATAGACTTGTGTCCTGAAAGACCTACTGTAGTCGGTCCATGTTCGCCAAAAAGCACCTGTATTGGACAATGTATACACATCCATTGCCTGTAAAATACCATTGTCATCGCAGCCCAGCTTTACCTTTACCTCCATTTCATGACGTGGAGAAGATGCGATCTGGGACTCATAACGGCTGTAAATGATCTTAGCCGGTTTTCCGGTCTTCATAGTAACGATCGCCGGATAAACTTCTGCTACTACGGTCTGTTTTGCACCAAAACCGCCACCGATCCTTGGCTTGATAACGCGAATCCTTGATTTTGATACATCCAGTGCATGAGCCAGGATACGACGCACATGGAAAGGGACCTGGGTGGAAGCCACTACATTTAAACGTCCATATACATCCATATAAGTAAATGCACGGAAAGTCTCCATCATGGCCTGCTGGTTTGCCTTAGTATGGTATGTTTTTTTCCACAATGTGGCTGCAGCCTGCAAATGCTGCCTCCAGATCACCGTGGGTCTCACCGCCGCTGGCACATAAGTTTCTCTTATTATCAGCGCCCACATTACACAGCGCTTTCCAGTTATCCTCAGGATGTACCAGGATTTTTCCATCTTTTGAATCATGCATATCTAAAACAGGCTCCAGAACCTGATATTTCACCTTAATAAGGCGCATTGCATGATCTACCGCAGCTTCTGTCTCACCTGCGATGATAGCCACTGCATCTCCCACAAAACGTACTCTCTGATCCAGGATCAGGCGGTCATACGGACTTGGCTCCGGATAGGTCTGGCCAGCCATGGTAAAACGCTTCTGAGGAACATCCTTCCATGTAAGGATACATTCGATCCCTGGAACTCTGGAAGCAACCTTACAGTCGATTTCTTCGATCAGCGCATGGGCATAAGGACTTCTAAGCACTTTTACGATCAGGCAGTCCCTTGGTGCCAGGTCATCGGTGTAGACCGGCTTACCTGTTACCAGTGCTTTCGCATCTTTTTTTCACAACAGGAGCGCTTATCAGCCGGAATTTCTTTCCTGTTGCAGGATTGATCTGTGTATATGCCATTTTCTTATGCCTCCTTTCCGCTCTGCTTCATATCCAGATATTTTTACAGCCCTAAGCTGGGACATGTATCCGCTGCAACGGCATAAATTTCCAGAAAGATATTCTTTGATATCTTCTTCATCCGGATTTTTTAATTCTTTTTCCATAGCAAGAACATTCATAATAAAGCCCGGGTTGCAGAAGCCGCACTGCTCTCCGCCTTCTCTTGCTAAAAACATCCCAAATTCTTCTGCCTCTTTCTGCAGACCTTCCAGCGTAGTCACATGACGACCATCTGCACGAATGGCAAGTGGAACATGACAGAACCGGCTTTCCATCCAGCCATACAGTACAAAGACCACAGTTTGCTGTCTCACAGCCTCTTTTACACTATAACAGCCCAGCTCACGTACCAGGTCTAATAACAGCATATCTGGCTTTACATCTGTCTCTATCTGTTTTTCCATTTTAAACGAAATGAAAGTCTCATACTCTGCCCACGCTCCTTCCTTTGATCTGCTCCATAAGACGGCGGATATATACTGTTGCCAGAGTCTTTCTATAAGCACCGCTGGCACGCACATTGTCACCATAAGTAAAGGCATCTGCCGCCTGTTTTGCCATTTCTTTTTAAGGTATCAAAATCATCCTCTGTAATGATCACTGTCTTTGCCTTTGCAGGTCTTGCACCAACAGACACAAACCATTTATTTCCAAGATTGGAAACGCAGCAGGCGATCACCGGAAAATCGGTACGGGAATTGCGCTGGCTGGTATAAGCAGCCTTTCTTCCGTCTTTCTTTATAATAATACGAACCAGGATATCCTTCTGATCTCTTCGTACAGGTCTGGCTGCAAATTCAGAAAGCGGAATAGTTCCCTCATGATACAGTTCTACATAAGCATCAAGAGCCAGCAGGCAGGTCAGTATATCAGAAAACCCAAACGGGCAAAATACTGCCTCCTACAGTTGCACAGTTTCTCATCTGAACACCAACGATATTTCTGGTACATTCCCTGAAAATCCCATCAAAATACCGGTTCAGCCCCTCATGAGTCTCTAACTGATGTAAACTGCACATACAGCCAATAGAAAACTCCTCCTTCCTTTTCTTCAATTTCATCCAGTCCAAGCCCGGACAAATCCACAATAGTACGCTTGGTAATATGAGTCATCTTCATCCATACCATTCCGCCTACTACCAGACTGCTTCGCTTCTGACAAAGCTCATAAGCCTCTCTGCCGATCACTTACCTTAACATAATCATCTGCTCGAACACCTGTTTTTCTCCCTTCGTATCTTTTCTTTAATAAGTTTTAATAAGTATTTTTATAAATACCCCCGTCTTTTTAGTAAATAAAAGAACAAAACAGCCCGATTATAACACGAAAACCCTCAATCTTTTCCATAGTAATCGTTATTCTTTTAAGATAATGATGCAGGAAACAAGCGGCTGCGTAAGCAGACATTTGTTTTTCAAGGCGTCATTAACGAACGAACCGCCTGCGAAAGCAGGCAGTAGAGCGCGAATGCGCGGGATTCGTGAGTATAAGATATAATAAGTCCAAAAGAAAAAAGCGACACCGAAGGTGGCATTTGTTTTTCTTGACCATTAACGAACGAACTGCCTGCGTATGTAGGCAGTAAAGCACGCCGCGTATCTGAGTATAAACATAATGAGCGCAATGAAAAACAAGCGGCTGCATTATGATTCCTCTGACATATATGTCAAACAGCTGTCTTGCGATCGGCCCCTGCTACCTACCGCCGCTTCCAGATCCACCAGACTGTGTATAACTTTGTGATTCTACTGGTGCAAAGCCGGTAAACTTAGGCGTGTCTCTTTCCCACTAAATTCATGTTCTTGTTTTGTTGCCACCGTATAGGCATCAGTACAGAAGAACCTGTTCCTTCAACTACTACATCACGCATCAGTTCTTGTAAGATTGGCCAATGAAGTCTGTAAAATCTCCCAGGTTCCGCTCCTTCTTTCATATTAAAAGAACTTTCCTTATAAGAATAACCGGACAATGGTAATGGATTATTAAACAATAATTCCTCTGCTGTGGAATGGAAACGGTTCAGATCCAAAACCAGTCCTAAACTGGAAAATGCACCATTACAGGAATTAGCAAAGGCTTTCACAAAATCTGACTTCCGTGGGCTTCGCTGTGGAAACATTTAATAGAATAGTCCCCATTGTGGTAAACACCATTGCAATCAAAATGAAAATCCTTGTAGTCATCCGGATGTTCCCTGCACATACTCAAGAGCTGTCACGATCTTAAATGTAGACCCAGGGGGATATAAACCGGCAGTTACACGATTTACCAGCTGTCCTGGTTATTAGAGCTATCTGTGAAGAGCCGCCCGGTCCTGAAGAAGGGTATTGGGATCGTATCCCGGCTTTGAACCATTGCTAAGATTTTTCCTGTATCCGGCTCCATGGCGATCACCGCCCCTCTTCTGTCTCCTAAAGCCGCATAAGCCGCCTGCTGCAGCTCCATATCCAGAGTAGTCACCACACTGTCGCCTAAGTTTTTCGCACCTGCCAGCTCATTTCCCGCCTGTTCCACACAGATTTACGTGAGAACTTAAAAGATAAAAGTTTGCCATGGCTTCAATTCCTGTTTTCCCTTTAGAAGAATAGCCTACTGCATGGTCAAACACACTTCCATAGTTATAAACTCTTGTCTCATTTCCCCCATCATCTGTAGTAGTTTCTGCCAGTACAGTTCCGTCTGCTGCCAGGATGCTGCCCCTTACAATACGGTCTGAAAAACTGTCCAGTCTTGCATTATAAGGATTATTGATCACATCCTCGCTTTTCACCTGAAGAAAATATCCCATGTAAACAGCCAGTGCCAGAAACAAAGCCACACATACATAGGTGACCGACAGAACCTTGGAATTAGGATCACTTTTTTTTCAGTTCTTTCATTCTTCCTGTGCCTCCATTTCTTCCAGCTCTTCTTCATCATTGCGTTTGATGATGTAAAGTCCCTGGCTAATACTGAATAACAGGAATGTAGTTACAATGGAACTTCCTCCATAACTTTACAAAAGGAAGTGTCACACCGGTAGATGGGATAAACTTGGTCACACCGCCTACTGTAAGGAATACCTGGACCACATATTCCATTCCCAGTCCCACTGCCAGCATCTTATAAAACATAGCCTGCATTTTTGTGGCGATCATCATAAATTGGATAAAACAGCCCAGACAGATAAGAAGAACACAGATAGCGAAAATACCTCCCATTTCTTCAGATATTGCTGCGAAAATGAAATCCTTTTCTACTACCGGGATCTTATTTGGCATTCCCTGACACAATCCCATGCCAAACCATCCCCCTGTTCCAATAGCAAAAGGGACTGGGTGATTTGATAGCCTGTATTATCAATATCTGCCCACGGATTTTTTTCCATGCTGTAAATCTGCGCCTTACATGATCAAAAAGAGCATATGCAATAGATGTGGCCCTTTTCCGAGAATCCCCGCTGCGATCAGGTACAGCCAGTTTCCTGTGGCAATAAACAGCATGACCACATAGCTTACAAAGAAGATCAACGCACTTCCCAGGTCTTTGACAACACCAGGATCACCACATGAAGTGCTGCCACTACCGTAGTGATACAGATGTTTTAAACTCCAGAGACTGATAAAACATGGAAGCCACAAAAAACACAAAACTGATCTTTACGAATTCTGAGGGCTGAATGGATATCCGCCAATAGTCAGTGACAATTGGGCACCAAAGCTTTCATTTCCTGCTACCCATACCAGAAGCAGGGCTGCCAGCCCGATCCCTCCATAAAGCCATTGGAATTTGTACAGCTGCCAGAACCGTTCCATGATAAAAGGAACCAGCCAGGAAACCACCGCTGCCGCTGCCACGATCACAAACTGCTTAAAAGCCTTATCCAATCCCTTATCTAAAGACAATCTGGTGAGCATGATAAAACCGCAGGCTAATAACATGCAGCAGTTATTTACCAGAAGTCTTGATACATTTCTGTAAATAAACCGGTAAATATAAATGTACAGCAGGAAAATACCACCTGGCCTATATAAAATACCAGCAGCATCCGGCTCAGTGTTTCATCTTCTGTTTTCAGATACATCACCAGATATGCCAGAAAATGCAGCAAAACATAGCCCGGTTCTGTTTTGCGCATACTTTTCTCTTCCGTTCCAGATCCGGAAAAGAAAAAGAACCGAAAAATTAGCATAAGTATAAATGGCCATCAGCAATATCATAAGATATTTGGATACTTCCACGATCAGATTTGTCATAGGCTATTCTACTACCCCCGTCTGAAATGTCCTCTTGTAAAATCTTTTACTGGCTCTGCCACGATCCTTCCTCTTTATAAGAAGCAGCAAAAGCTTCCAGTATCTTTTTCGTCTCCTCTTTTCCTTCTCTTGTAAAGGAAAGACGCAGGGAAGTCAGGTTCAGCTCTTTCACTGCTTCCCTCACTTCCAAACAAAGATAAGGGAAGGGATTTAAGATCGTATTATAGCAGAAGCTGCAATGTGCCTTTAAGGGCAGTCCGGCTCCTGTACGGTCCTTCATTAAAAAGCTGTTCCCTTTGGCTGTACATCCTTTTAATGTTTTTACCACACACTGGGCAGAAAACCATCATATAGAGCATGCCCATAAATGATCATTTCATCTGCCATATCTTCCTTTTCACATGCCGTCGTCACTGCTTTTAGTTCTCTGCTGTTCAATTCCCATGGCATGGTAATAAATTCCGGTCCCATTTTCTTTAATGTGTGTACCGCTTCCCGGTTCCATGCATAAACAGAAGCATCCAGTGCAAATGGGATATGGATATTTTCTTCCTTTAGCCAGGAAACTTCCTCCAAAGCGCGGGCCAGAACACCTGTAAAGCCTGCATTTTCCAGATTTTTCCTGTTTTTAGAGAAAAACTTCATTGCGTGGGTGCGGAAAATGTGTGGAAGTGTCAGGAAACATTCTTTCCCCTTTGTCTCACATTGTTTTACGACCTTTCCCCACTGATCTGGTTTGAATCCATCTGCATCTATATAAATACGTTTTACAGCATCGCAGGATAGTGCAGGTTCCAGCTGGCATTCTTCTTCAAGGGATGCTGTGAGGAAAGCAGATCTGTGATTTTTTTGGAGGCGGACTGTGCTGCAATGGACAGTTCCCGTTTTGTCTGCGCAAACAGTTCTGATGTGTTTTCTGCGCCCGCACTTTCCTTTTCTTTTTTCCCTTCTCCTCAGCTTCTGCTTTTCTCTCCCATTTTGCCAGAATACCTTCTGTCAACTTCTCAAAGCCTTCTCTTCGCAGTTCATTTAACGCCTGTACCGGCAGAAAGATATTTCCTTTTAATTCAATATCCAGCTGTTCAAAATTAAAGGATGTTGCACCTGTCTTATTTAACTGCTTACGCACTTTTTCCTCTGTTGCAGGCTGGTTCTGTGCGCTCTGGCAGACCCTGGCCTTCAACTTTTACCATTACATCCCCCCTGGTCAGTTCCAGAACAGATGGTCTTCCCTCTTCAAAACAGCCTTTCCTGAAACAAGCTCCTTTTTCTCTTTATGTACATAATTTTCATCCAGAAAATCAAATAATTTTGGTTTCCTTCACGGAACTCCGGCTTTTCCTTTAAGGCAACCATATCCTTTCCATTGTGCTTTTCATAATAGCCTGAGGTAAAGCCGCCCCGGTCAAAAAAGATCCAGCAGTTCTTTTTTATCTTCTGGATCTACATAATATTCATCTCTTCCGTATGCTTCATACATATCCAGATATTTTCTGTAAATACGGACTACGCCGGCTGTATATCTGGCGCTCTTCATCCTTCCTTCGATCTTTTAAGGAATAAACACCAGCCTCTAAGATATTCGGCAAAATATCCAGAGTACAAAGATCTTTTAAACTTAATACAAACTTCTGGTTCTCCTTTGTTTAAGCTTTTTCCTCTGCCTTGCCTCCTTCCATACCCGGTAAGGCAGACGGCATGGCTGGGCACAACGGCCTCTGTTTCCGCTTCGGCCGCCAATAAGACTGCTCATCAGGCATTGGCCGGAATAACAGTAGCACAAGGCACCGTGAACGAATGTCTCAATATCCATCCCTGTTTCTTTATAAATACGTGAGATTTCTTCTAAGGAGTTCTCTGGCCGGAACCACCCGGCAGCAGCCCATTTCCTTTAACATTTTCGCGCTGTATACGCTTGTAACGGTCATCTGTGTACTGGCATGAAGCTCCATTCCCGGAAATGCCTGTTTCATCACCTGAAGAGCCCCCAGATCCTGAACGATAACACCGTCCAGACCAGCTTCGTAATAAGGCTTTATATAGTCCGCAGCTCTTCCAGCTCTTTTTCCTTAAATAGTGTATTGACCGTCATATACAAACGACAACCATGAAGATGGGCATACCGGATTGCTTCCCACCATTTCCTGTCCTGCGGCATTCTGGGCATACGCTCTGGCACCAAAACGGCTGCCACCCATATAAATAGCATCTGCTCCTGCTGCCACTGCAGCCTTTAAGCTGTCAAAGGAACCTGCCGGTGCTAAAAGCTCTGCTTTTCTCTTATTCATCATGATCTTAAACCTTTCCTGATACCGGATCGCTGCGTACTTTGCACTCCCGCATCTGCGCTCCGTTCGGTGTTAAACAAAAAAAAGGGGCTGCAGTCTGTATCGCGCCCCCTTTGTTTCATCTGTGTTTTATCTGCGTCCGTTTCTGTGAGAACCGGCTTTTCTGGCTGCCTGAAGGGCTTTTCTGGCAAGTTCCCTGTCAGAAATTTTTGCCTGGAATGAAGGATTTTGTAATGGAAGTTCTGTCTGAACAAAGTTTTCCTGTGCCTGTTCTGTCACAGCAGCCTGGTCTGAAGTCTGTGCTATCTCGCTCACAGTTTCAAAGCCTGATTCATTTACAGGTTCATTTCCTTCGATCACAGTGTCTACCACTTCATCTTCCTCAACTTCATCTTCTTCATTCCCAGAAGCTAAAGCCTGTGCCGCCTGTTTTTTAACAGCTCTTAATTCCCCGTTCTGTCTTTGAAAGCTTTGCAGATAACTCCTGAAGCTGGTGCTGGCGTTCTTCTAAATCCTTAACACACCATCTAACTTCATCTGGGTGCCCACAAGCTCATGTTTTAAGCTGTAAGTTTCTTTTTTCCATCCTGTCTTTCTGTTCTTCCATCTGGTCTGCATTTTCTTTTGCCTTAAAATAATCATCTGCGATGTTTAATAAGCATCAGCTGCTGATAATTTCGGCACTCTGTTTGCTAAAAACCAGGGATTGCATGCAATATTAGTGGCTATTTTTTCATTTATAGCTGGCCGCTTTCTGAAGATATGCTTCATCTTCCGTTCCTGCCCTAAAGTATATTTTCCCGTCAATTAAAACCTGTGTATAATTCTTTGTATCCATTCTGCTATTCCATCTCCTGACTAAAGCACATTTTATTTGTTGCTGTCCATCGTTTTCGTGTACTAAGCATTCATCTTTCAGTTTGTTAAAGGATACCACATTTTCGCTTCATTTCCAAGCCCAAATGACGATATGCGTTTTCCGTAGCCATTCTTCCCAGGGCGTTCTGTTGATCAGACCGTTCATTAAAAGATAAGGCTCATATACGTCTTCAAAGTTCCCGCATCTTCTCCCAAAGCCCTGTTAACATTATCAAGTCCCACCGGACCGCCCGGAAAATTTTTCAATGATCATTAAAAAGGATATTCCTGTCATTCTCGATCCAGTCCCATTTTGTCCATTATCCATAATATCCTTGCGTGCAAATCTGCTACTTCTTTTGGCGATCACATCATCATATTTTATCTGGGCAAAAATCCTGCACCCTTTTAGTGCTATGGTTTGCCAGTCTTGGGTTCCCCCTGGAACGTTTGCCAGTTCAATGGCACCTTCAGTTCTATTTCCACACCTAAGATCGGCGAATGCTGGATGATCGTGCGCAGCTCCTCCGGCGTATAAAATTCCATTCTCTGGACCGCTCCAAAGGCGGTCTCTTAGAGGAGCGGCGGCGAGTCCTGCCCTGGTCGTCGCTCCTACTAGCGTAAAAAGCGAGGCGGTTCCAGACGGATGGATCTCGGCACTGGACTCTTTCCCTCAGCATAATATCAATGGCAAAATCTTCCATCGCCGGATAGAGAACTTCTTCACGACGGTTTAAACGGTGGATCTCATCTACAGAGAGAACATCCCCCTCCTGAAGATTATTTAAAATAGCAGCCAGCTTTCAATGGCCGGCCGCTGGTCACTTTCTCTCTGGGCCGTTGCTGTGATGCCCGGTGCCTTGGAAATAGCTTTTCCCCGCTGACAATGGCGATCCGCAGATCATCCGGCCGCATAATAGAAAGGATACCAAGAGCTCCTTTGGACCAATTCCATTGACCCCGATCAGCTGCTTGAACATTTCCCTGTCCTGTCTGTGAAGAAAACCATATAAAGTCATAGCATCTTCCCGCACCTGGAAATACGTATAAACGGTCACTTCTTCCCCTAATGCC
>VOFH01003665.1_pt1 | contig 12261 bp, 20 predicted proteins | sample 5384091 | NCBI WGS metagenome assembly VOFH01 (sample SAMN12384727, study PRJNA508395) | human gut metagenome | isolation source: healthy gut G | host: Homo sapiens
GAAGCTTACGGATGAAGAACGTGTGAATGATCTGGATGAGAGAAAATATCTCACCGGCTGAGCCTGGATGTGGACCGTTTGGTCTATCTTGAGGTACTGATGAGCTGGCCTTTGAAAGTCTTATGTAAAGAAGACTGCAAAGGGATTTTGCAGCAGATGGGGAAGAACCTGAATGATGGTCCTGCGGATGTGCCGAGGAGGCCCTAAGGATCCCCTGCATGGCAGCTATCAGTGATATATTCAGTAAATTTAAGGAGGTGTAACCGAAAATGTCCATCTGCCCAAAGAATAAATCTTCCAAAGCAAGACGCGATAAGAGAAGAGCAAACTGGAAAATGAGCGCTCCGAACCTTGTAAAATGCAGCAAATGCGGCGCACTTATGATGCCACACAGAGTTTGCAAGGCTTGCGGAAGCTATAAACAAAAAAAGAGATCGTTAAAGTTGAGACCATAATAGCGAATCTTTAAAGAACACCTGAGTTGATTAGGTGTTCTTTTTTTTATGCAGCAAAGCAGGGATTCTTTCCTGTTGTTTTTTCTATATAATTCATTTATAATATTCACAGAAAAAACACATTACCTGGAGGAACTACAATGTCTGAATTAAGCGATAAGATCAGATCAAATTTAAAAAGGCAGATGATGAGCGCGATGCTCTTATGAATACCCCGGGAAGACATCGAACGTTGGGATAATATTGTATATGGACATGATGACAGGGAATGCAGAGACTGGACGTATACAGGCCGAAGCAGGCACAGGGGAAGACCTTCGATCATTATCAGCGTTCATGGAGGAGCCTGGATGTATGGAGATAAAGAAAGATACCAGTACTATTGTATGAGTCTTGCACAGCGAGGATTTGCAGTTGTAAACTTTACATATCGTCTGGCTCCTGAGAGCAAATTTCCAGCACAGTTAGAGGATGTAAATCTGGTATGCAAGTGGGTGATGAAGCGTGCAGGAAGATTCCATTTGATACAGAACGTGTTTTTGCAGTAGGAGATTCTGCAGGAGCTCATCTTCTGGGACTTTATGCAGCAATCTGTACGAATCCGGCATATGCTGCCAAATATGATTTTGCTGTACCAGAGGGCTTTTGCCCTTACTGCAATTGCTTTAAATTGCAGTGTGTACAGGATCCCAAAGGGAAGGGCAGACAATATGACTATACTGATCATGAAGGAACTTCTTCCGGAAGGCGGTACAGAGGAAGAACTGGAGAGCATTGATGTACTGAACGGCATTACAGATGTTTATCCTCCTGTATTTTTGCATGACTTCCGTGGCAGATCATCAGAAAGCACAGGCACCTGCATTAGTCCAGAAACTGATGGAGAACAATGTGCCCTTTGTATATCGTATGTTTGGAGATAAGGTTAATAAACTTGGTCACGTGTTCCACTGCGATGTAAAAACAATTGATGCTGCCCAGTGCAATGATGCAGAATGTGATTTTTTCAGGAGTTTTGTTTCTGATAGTAGGACATTCATGTAAAACATATTACGGTACAATGCAAAGTTAGAGCCTTTTTCAAACACGCTCTTGTTGTTGTAATAAAGTAAACAGTAACACCTATTTTTTTCACGGAAACCTGCGGTTCGCCACAGGTTTCTTGTATTATACGATAAAATCTTTTATATGCTTGGGATAAGGGAGAAAATCAATGAAAAAAAAGGTTAAAAGGTCTGATAAGTGTTTTTTCTTTTTTGCTTTGCATATTTGCCTGGAAAAAGCGTGCAGGAAGTAAGGCAGCAGAAAATGTAATAAGGGATTTTTCCAGAATTTTCTACATACCTGCCGGAGCAGTTTTGAAAGGCGGAAGCCTGCAGAAACTGCAGGGAAATTTATGATGGCATGAGCTGCATTGCATATACAGAAGATGGAGAAGAGCTTTTATCTGGATGCAATCTGGGACTATTCGGAATTGATATTCAGACTGTGGGAGCCTATAAGATTACAGGGACAGTGAGACTTCCGGAAGGATATACAAGCAATGTCGGTCTTCCGGAATGGACAGCATGGATTTCTGTACAGAATCCGGGACAGCCGGAGATTCAGGTGTATTCCCGAATGATTTCAGCAGGTATTTACTATTTTCCATGGATCACAGAGCAGAATCTAGATATGATGGAAATATGGCTTCAAAAAAAGAAGGAGAGGACTGGGTAAATGTAAGCGAGGAAGGATATGGATTTGCGGATACCGATGGGATGTATCTTTCCTGCCAGAGTATGATAGCTGAAAATATATATACACTGACAGTTGTTTTTATAATGAAGGAAAACCAGAAATCTTAAAATACCGCTATCAGTCAGATGGAAGCCTGGAGATACTCAGTTATCAGCCTGGAACATTGGCGGACAGTATCAAAAAGATACTGTTATCCGTTCCTGCGAGGAGATTGACGAAAGAGCCTGCAGCGCTGCATGGTATATGCGGTGCGGGCGGGCAGAGTCTGGCAGAAGTACGGACCGAGCTGGAGGAGCTTTTTTATTTTTGGGAGCACCTGTGAAGAATATGAGGATACTGCGGCCCATCCGGCTGTTATCATGCATTCAGTATGGGATTTCAGTCAGGTTGATGTGAATGCTCCTGGCGTTTATAAAGTGACGGGAACTTTGCAGCTCCAGAAGGCTGCACGGTGGATCAGAGCTTACTGTTCGGGGCAGCTGCTTATATTACTGTTCAGCGCCCGGATCAGCCGGAAGTACATACGTGCTGTGTGGTTGGCGTGGATGTTCTGTTCTTTCCTATGATATTAGACTGTTTTACAGATGAACAGCTGGACGATCTGCAGGTATATCTGCTGGAAAATAATGAAGATAAAGAAATAGGCAAAAGTAATTCCTATTTTGACAGAAAGGGGCTGTATCTGAAAAAAGTGTTCTTAAAGCTGGCGGGGAATATGGAATTTACGTAACCTATTCAGGTGGAAATGCCGGGGTATATACTTTGTGTATGGTGGGGAGCTTATTTCTAATGAGCACTGGTACAAAGCGCAATTATGCAGACAGGGATGGCAAAGAGCTTCCGGATATTGACGATGAAAACGGAGTTGGTATCGGATGACATTTCACCCATCCTTGTAGGAAACAGGCTGCTGGATCTTATGAAGAATGGTGTAAAGCTGATTCCTTTGAAGGAGACGGAGGCTGGTAAAGGTTCCTGTGGAAGTGGTAAAAGACTGGAATATAAAAAAGCGGAGGATCAGATTGAGACAGACATTTCCTGGGTGGGAAGTGATGTTTCTGTAAAAATTTCAAAAACGGAGAAGCTGTTACAGATATTCAGGAGCTACCGTGGAGATTCCGTATGCGAACCGTGACTCTCAGACTATGCTGACAGATTAAAGAAGGTAACTCTATACAGGTTCGGTAAATGATGCACAGAACGCTGCGGTGATTCCCATTGATAAAACTGGAGATTATACAGTGGAAGAGCAACCACAAAATCAGACAGAGAATGGTGGAAACACAGAAAGGATGATCCGGAAGGAGACAGTCTGGAAAATGCGGGACTCAGGAGAAGAAAAGTTGTCAGAACAGGTTGAGGAACTTCTTTCGAAGATGTCAAAAACCAGAAAGCGAATTCAGATGAGAATCTTAACAGTCAACATAAAAAAAACGGCTTCAATTGTTATAATAATTGTAATTTTGTTAATATTGTTATGGAATATACCAATGAGACGCGGCAAAAAGCTCCGAAAGGGGGAAAACGGGGTGAAGGAGAACAAAGCAAATAAAAAAAAGGAAGGAAGCTGCTGTGGGGGAACTGTAATCATAACCATGATTCTATCCTTTATGTTTTTTTTACGTGTTGTATTGTTCAAATAACAAATATATGACAAGAGAGGAAAAAAGCCATACACGGACTTTTGTTGCAGATGGCTCCATGAGAGCTTTCCTGTCTATTATTTGTCCAGAGAATGGGAATATTATCCGGATGCACTTCTTACGCCGGAGGATGATCTGGATAAATATTATTTTCGTTATATTTCTATTGGGGAATATGGTGGAATGGAACTTGGAAACAGTGGGAGGAAGTCCGTATGGGGAGTGGTACATACCGGTTAAAAATCATGCTTCCCGCTGAGCAGCATACATATGGTTTGTATCTGCCCGGAAATTTTTCAACATATAATTTGTATGTGGATGGTGTTCTGGTCGGACAGATGGGAAATCCGGACCCGGATCATTATGTGGAACGGACTCAGAACAGAATGTTTACCTTCAAGGCCAATACTTCATTAGAAATTCTGATTGCAGTGACAGATAAAAGCTCTGCTTCGCCGGGAATCCAGAGTGTACCTGTTTTGGAAATCCTTTAAAAATAAACACCATAAGGGAATTGCGGTGTTTATCAATTCCTCTGTATTTACCTTGATCATTCTGGTTCTGGCGTTTTCCGTATGGGCATTTTTTAAACCAGAAGCAGGGAAAATGTACTTTTTTGCAGGAGTATGCCTTTGTGTGCTCAGGTATACCTGCTATCCCCTTCTGCATACATACCTGGCGCTAAGAGTACAGCCCTGGTTCTCTGTTGAAATGTTGTTCTATTTTTCGCTTTTCCGGCAAAGTTGAATATGAGATCACCGGGCAAAAGTATATGGATGGTATGGGGGTTCTTGCTACAGCTGTGGCAGGTCTTGGGTTACACTTGCCGATTTTTTGCCGGGGAATGGAGACCGCAGTTTTTTTTATGGTATTTCAGCGGCAACGGAGGTGCTGAAATGGTTTTATTGCTGTATGTCTTGTTTTAACTGCGTTTTTCTATACGGAAGGGATGCAGGCATTTCGCTTCTTACAGGAACCGTAATTTATGTAGTATCTCTGGCAGCAGATCGCATATGGTCTTTGTATGATCCGATTATTGGCGGCTGTTTCCAGAATGGGGCGGCGTCATTTTGACAGGTATATTTTGAATGCTTCTCTGGAGAAAACTGACAGAAGGCTATCGGATGCGGCTGATCTATGAAGAACAGTCCAGACAGATGAAATTGCGTCTGCTTATGCAAAAGGAGCATTGCGAGAAGTTAACTGATGCGCTGGAAGAGGCAAGCCGTACAAGACATGACTTCAGACAGTATATCCGTACTGCTTCCATTCTGCTGGAACAGGAACATTATGAAGAACTGAAAGAGTATTTTCATCAGTTCGCAGGAGAGGAGCACTGAAAAATGCAGACACCAGTATGCTATTGCAAGAACATGTCTGTGGATGCAATCTTACATTACTATGCGTCACAGCTGGAGCAAAAAGGTATAAAGTACAGATATTCAGTAGAGGTTCCAGAGAAAAATGAAAATTTCTGATCTGGATATCTCTGGGATTTTTGGTAATCTGATGGAAATGCGGTGAGAGCAGTGCAAAAGAAGAGAACGCGGATGAGACTTATGTAAATTGCATCTGCAAAGTAAAAATGGGAAAACTTCTTGATCAATATTGAAAACACCTGCGCAGGAGAAGTGCAGAGAAATGGGGCAGCTTTTTATTCCACAAGTCACAGCGGGCAGGAATTGGAATTGCTTCTGTTTACAAAACAGCAGAGAAAATATGGTGGATATTGACTTTTTCTGCCAGAAACGGTATATTCGGGCGAATGTGTTTATTCCATTGGAAGATATGGATTTACGACTTTCTGACAAAGCTGACTGACAGGCTGAGAAATTTTTGCCGGGTCTTTTTCCATAAAAAGTCTGCGCAACCAGCCGCAGACTTTTGTATTATGAGAAAAGATTCAGATATTCCTTCTTTTTGATTGCGTTAGCTCCCCTGTTTACGGATCTGGACGGTTTTCTGGTTGTCCAGAAGAAAGCCCTCCTCCAGTGTTTTGTAAATGCGGTCCATATTCACAAGACAAAAGCTGCGGTAGCAGGAGAGAAAAAACAGGGGAGATCTGGCTGAATCAGTTCCTCGAATTTCTGAAAGTCAGGTATGTGCGCAGAACTCCTGCGTCTGTGTGAAGCTGGACAGCATTGTGAAAGGTGTCTGCATATAAAATGGTTTTTACAGGAACACGTAGAAGGGTACGGTCGCAGATCACCTCTATATATCGTGTATCCTGTGCACGCTTGATCTGAATGGAGTCCAATACCTTTGTGAGCTTGTTTGTATCAAGAGGCTTCAGAAGATAATAAGCTGCCTGCACGTCGTAACTGGCAACCGCAAAAGCATCGCTGCTGGTAACAAAAAATAAGAGCACAGGAGTCGCCTTTTTCCCGAAGCTGGGCGGCCAAGTCCATACCATTGGCCTGCTTTTTTATGTAGATATCAAGAAAAATCAGGTCATAACTGCCGGGAGAATAGCTGTTCCAGAAATCTTCAGGTGAAGAGAAGATAGCTGTTCCAGAAGTCTTCAGGTGAAGAGAAGGTATGTAATTGGATAGATATCTGTTTTGGTCATAATGTTCCGGGCAGCTTCTGCAAGTGCATCAAGATCCTGCTGCACATCATCAATTATTGCAATGTTCAATGCTAAAATCCTCCAAAAGAATGAAAACCTGCAGTAAATCAAAATATCACTGAAAGTGTCATTTCATCCCATGTATATTGTTTTTCAAAATAAATCGGATATAGTAATCTCAAGGTGATGAGGCGTTAGAAAGTATTGTGTTTTTAGGTCCTCTATATAATATCACAAAATATGATAAAAGTGAGGTAGAAAAAAATGAAAAACTGGAAAAAAGTTATGGCTATGTTGTGTGCCGCAGCAATGGTAACCGGATCTTCTGCTCCTGTATGGGCAGAGGCAGATGCAGCAGAAGATACTGAGGCTGCAGATGATGAGATTACAGAATTAACAATGGACATGCTTGATGAAGCTGCATATGAAGGAACATGGTTATCTTTTTGAGCCAGGCTTCGATCTCTATGTACCAAGTAACTGGGACGTTCTGGAAATTTCAGATGAAGATGCTGCAGACGGTGTTATGTTCCAGGCACAGGATCCGGATTCTGAAGAAGGCGTGAACATGGTAGTGACTGCTACAGATGTTGGAACAGAGTATGATCTGTATTCCATGGCTGATGAGCTGGCTACAGAGTATGAAGATGTTGAGAAGGTTTGCATTAACGGACTCTATGCAGTTTCCTTGAGACTGAAAGTACATACGGAATCGCTTTCCTGGAGGATGCTGAGGGAATGATGCAATGTACAGATCGGACCGAAATCTGACGACATTCAGCCTATCGCTGAGACACTTTTCGTTTCTCTGATCAAGACAGAAGACAATGAGGAAAAATGCAGAGGCTGAGACCGATGCGGCAGCTGACGAGGAAGCAGCAAACTAATTGCTATAAATGGAATCAGCAGTAATAACCAATTTAAAAATGCGAAACGTGAATGTCAGCTGGAAATAAATTTTGAAGCTGGCGCTTAAGAAAACAAAACAGAAGCTATGCAGTATATGGAAAAGACTGCATGGCTTCTGTTTTTTTGTTTCATCAGATAAATATGCGTTTAACAGTTAGCTGTGTAAAGATTTCTTCAGCTTCGTATTCCATTTCTGTACAATCAACGGATTCATTTTAATCTTTTACGATCGTAAGTGATCAGTCCGTTGGTTTCTTCTTCAATATCAGAAAGCTGCGTGAAAAACAGTTGCAGAGTATCCTTTTTTTACAGAAGGTACGATAGTGTTTTCCATCAACCTGGAGAAGCCGTCGGTAAGCGCCTCGCTGGTGGTAAATTTCTTATATCCGTAAATGTTTCTACAGGCACTGTGCTCTGGCAGGCGAAGAGAGTAACCTCCAAATTCAGATAAAGCAAGTACACGGTCTGATTCTGGTACTGAAGTCCAAGAAAATAATAATGGAGACTGTTAATATCACCACAGCCCTGATCAAACCATCCGCTGGCAGAATCTACCAGGCGGGAAGGATCCAGCCGGTGAATAAAATCTGTAACTTTTTGTGGAAAATTGTCCCCATCCTTCGTTAAATGGTACCCATGTGACAATGGAAGGATGATTATACAGTGTCCTGACCATATCCCGGATATCGTCAATGTATTCCTGGCGGCCGAATTCATCTGTGCGAGAGAGCAGGCGGGCGTGGAGGTCTTTTTACCGGAATGCGCATCCAGTTTAATAATGTAGCCAGATAGGTGACAAACCAGTGATGGTAGGAAGAACCGCCGTTAGGCATATCCTGCCATACCAGCATTCCCATGCGGTCACAGTGGAAATACCAGCGGTCTGTTTCAATCTTGCCATGCTTGCGGAGCATATTAAAACCAAGATCTTTCATTGCACGAATATCGTAGATGAGAGCTTCATCTGAAGGTGCTGTATAAAGCCCGTCGGGCCAGTAGCCTTGATCCAGCACGCCGCTCTGAAAATATGGCTGATTGTTCAGAAAAAGCGTGGATAGTTATCGTCAGCTATCTGTACGTCACATTTGCGGAGTGCGAAATATCCAAGAATCCGGTCTTTGCCATATTCCAGGGAATAGGGGTAAAGCCATGGCTCTTTTGGGAGTCCAGGACTTCTGCATATTTTCCGGGATGGAGAGGGTGGCTCCTTTTCCGGGACGGATTGCGGCGGTAGTTATTTCATCCTGGCATAATGTATCGTTAAGTCCGTCTGCTTCGAGAAAAACAGGTGGATAAACTTTACAGATCACATTGGATGAATTCTGCCTGTCAGGTGAAAAAAGCCAAAACAGTTCCCTGAGAATCTGTCTGATCCGCTGCCGTGGGACTTATATGGGCGGGAGATGCATTTTTCGGCCGAGGATGCGGAGGATACGCGGATTCGCATCCGGACCAGACTATTGTCCCAATCCGGGGTAACACACATCTCTTATGTATTCGTTCGGTACGATCTCCATCCATACAGTCTGCCATATCCCGCTCTGGGCAGTATAGAACATACCGCCGCGTTTCAGCTGCTGTTTGCCTCTGGCATGATAGGAGGTGTCACTGAAGTCATGGACACTTATTAGGATAGAGACTGTGAGATCTTCTGTAATAAAGTCTGTAATATCTGTGGTAAATGGAAGGTAGCCTCCCTTGTGATAGGTGACGAACTTTCTGTTAATGTACACACTGCAGATCTGATCTACAGCTCCAAAATGCAGAAGAAGCCGCTGACTTTCTGTATTCAGGCAGTTCTCTGGCAACTGGATGGTACGGGAATACCATAGGTTTCATCAGGCAAAAAGCTGGCGCTTTACCTGGGAAAGAGGTGCTTCCGGTGAAAAGGGCACCAAAATCTGTCCGTCAAAGGGGAAATATTCGCTTTTATAAAATTGCCATGGAAGAATGCGGCTGTCAGTAATCAGATAGTCCCACATGCCGTTCAGATTGATCCAGTGACGGCGTACCATATCCGGACGAGGATATTCTTTCAGAGTCTGTCCCAGGGCAGCCGCTTTGCTCCAAATGGTTTCCAGATTTTTCAAATATATGTCCTCCTTAAATTTACGAAAAAGTATGAAAAATAATTATAATGATATGTTTTATTATACACGAAATATGGACGTTTGCAATTGGATTTGTGAAAACTGTTGTTCCGCAACATTACTGTTCACTGGTAATGTTCCGCGAGGTGTTTTTGCGAACAAAGTTCACAGAAAAACGAGAATTTGAGCGTGAAATCTTGCGGATGCATGAGTTTTGTGTAACGCGAAGCGTGTTGCTGTGAACGAAGTGAACAGAAACACGATTGCAGGGCGTAGAGGAACAGCACATCGCAACTTACGATTGAAAAGCAGGTGTGGTATGTTAGGATAAAAAGGATTGATGGAGGGGAAAAAGATGAATAATTCACAAAACAAAAAATCTGCTGACAGAAGGGTCTATCTGGAAGAAACTGATGGGATTTGCGTTCCCGCTTTTTTCTGGGAAACTTGTTCCAGCAGCTGTACAATACAGCAGATTCTCTGATCGTGGGAAACTTTCTGGGAAGTGATGACTGGCTGCGGTAAGCTCATCCGGCAGTCTTACATTTCTGCTGGTAGGATTTTTTCAGGGCCTTGCTATGGGAGCAGGCGTTATCATAGCGATATTTTGGGCAAGGCAGAAGAAGGAGCTTCATTCAGGGCGATTCATACCACGGTGGCTTTTGGTATTTGTGCGGTATACTTCTTTACAGCTGGCGGTGTTGTGCTTGCACCAAAAATTCTGATCCTTTATGAAAACAAGCAGATATTTTGCCGAACCAATTCTGTATTCCAGGTATATGCTTATGGGACGGTGGTTCCCATTAGGGCAGTGGAGACAGCCGTCATCCATTGTATTACCCTGGACTGGATATGGTTTTTTGTAGGCGGACTTGAATGGGTGTGGAGGGCGCAGCTCTTGCCACTATCATTTCCCAGTTTATGAGTGCATTTTTGTGCCTGCACTGCCTGATGAAAAAGCCCGGAGGAGTATACGGTTTCCCTTTAGGGATGTTCGCCGCCTGACCCTATATGCTGAAACTCGTATCCAACGGTCTTCCTGCCGGCATCCAGAACGCCGTGATCGCCATTGCAAACGTGGTAGTGTGAAGTCTAATATCAACAGCCGGGCAAGCTGGCTGTTGCTGGATGCGGGGCATATTCCAAGGTTGGTTTTCTGCCTATTACCTGTTTTTCTATGGGGTTGACCACATTTATCAGTCAGAATCTGGGCGCAAAAAGAAATATGACAGGGCAAAAAAGGAGCACGTATTGGTATCCTCTGCAGTATTTCGATGCAGAGATAGTGGAATTATTGTGTATTTTGCAAGCCCGGTATTTATTGCCGCTTTTTAACAATGATCGGAAAGTGATTGCTTTCGGAGTGAAAGAGGCACATATCATTACTCTGTTCTATTTTCTGCTTGCCTTTTCCCATTGCATTGCAGGACTTATGCGGAGCGGAAGAGCTACAATTGCCCATGTTTTGTTTATGCTGGGCTGCTGGTGCGTGATCCGTGTGACTTATATAACCATCGCTGTGAAGCTGCATCCGGTGATCCAGACTGTATTCTGGGCGTATCCGCTGACCTGGTCATTAAGCTCCATTCTGTTTTTGATTTTTTATCTGAAATCAGACTGGATCCATGGTTTTGAGAAAAAAGAAACTGACAGAGGCGAAAATACTGAAATAATGCCAGTGGGATGGTGAAAGCGATATGGTTTATGAATGTACCAGACATGTAAGCAAGATTTTTGGAGATAAAAGATTTTTGATGATATTTCCTATGGAATTCTGGCGATGGGATAAAATCGGAATATTGGAATCAATGGAACAGGAAAAGTACTCTGCTGAAAATCATTGCAGGGGAATAGGAGATGATGAGACAGGTGATTTCCCAGAATGGCTTTCTGTATCACCTATCTGCCTCAGATGCCAGATTTTCCAAAGGTGCCATTGTACAGGACTATGTATTGATGGAAAATGGCAGAAGGACTGGAGCACAGAAAGCGAGGCCAGAAATATTTTGAATAAGCTGACAGAACATGATGTCCCTGTGGAGCAGCTTTCTGGTGGCCAGAAGAAGCGTGTAGCTCTGGCCAGAACTCTGGTAAACCCCTTCTGATGTGCTGATTTTTGGATGAGCCTACCAACCATCTGGATATGAGATGACTGGTACCTGAACGGTTTAAAGGCGTTGTGATCAGTTACGCATACCGTGTATTTCCTTGACAAAGTTACCAATAGAAATTCTGGAGATCAGTCATGGAAAAGTATATTCTATGATGCAATTATTCGGGATTTCTGAATTAAAGCACAGAGAAGAGATGGAGCTGGCTTCTGACAGGGGAGCAGAGCATTCTCCGTATGGAGCAACAACCCCGCAAGAAGCACCAACAGAGCCTCGTCCCAACGTTAAAAAATGGCAAGGCGCCTGTTCAGGAGACAGATGTGCAGATGGACTCTGTGGAGTGCAGAATGGCGGAAGGAAAAGACAGTAGAGAGCTTCATCACATTCTGCAAAAGCTATGGCGACAGGTGATTCTGGAGGATTTTGACCTATATTGTGCTGCAGAAACCGAGAGACTGGACTTATCGGACCAAATGGATGCGGAAAATCGAGCGTTTGATCCGTAGTATTGACGGAATGGTGTACTCGTATTCCGGTACCGCGACTGATCGAGGAGGGAGTCGGATCCGGTTACTTGCCAGGAAGTGCCGGAGGCATGGATGGGCTGCAGCGGGTGATTGATTATATCCGTGATGTGGCAGTTTATTCCTACCGTGATGGAAAGATCAGTGCATCTATGATGCTGGGCGCTTCTTTGATTCTGTGCAATACACCGGTAGCCAACCAAAAAAAACCCACCCAAAA
>VOFH01003636.1_pt1 | contig 12259 bp, 12 predicted proteins | sample 5384091 | NCBI WGS metagenome assembly VOFH01 (sample SAMN12384727, study PRJNA508395) | human gut metagenome | isolation source: healthy gut G | host: Homo sapiens
CGGTGGTGAGGGTGCGAAGGCATTGATTTTTCTCGTGCCGATTGGCAGGACGGTATTCAACCGTCGAACTGCTGAAACTTCACGGCAAGCTGGCACATATGCTTTCTGGCGACGGAGCACCGTTTCGGTGTCGCTGTCAAGCTGTTTTTTGTCGTCGGCGGTGATTACCATAGTGATAACCGCAAACATCATTCGCTGATCCTCTCGTGGTGAGAGGTCGTCCAAAACTCCTTGCTCTTTACGCTGAAGCTCCATATCATGGAACGACCGCCGAAAAATTGTTATTGGAATTTTGCCTGCGCGCTGCCAGTTTGTGATATTCGTTTCCCGCCGAGCAGACGGTTTTCAACCTCCCGCCTCGTCTGGTACAGGAACAACATCAATCGACAACATCATATTGCCGGTTAAAATCGGTGAGCTCCGTAACCATACTGTCTTTAAATACGAAGCGTAGTCTTTCAAAAATAAAACCGGCAGAATTTCCCGCCGAGTTTCAAATACAGGACGCCGCTTTTTTTGCGCCCAAATAGAGAAAGGAGCGACCGCCTATGTACTTTACGTCCGGCAGTGACCGGGCCTTTGAACAGCTCATGCAGACAAGGCCAGGCGCAGATCACTTTGACAACGGCGAGGCCGGAGCGCCGGAGGACTGCGGCACTTGCCGCTTCTACCGCCCACACTGGAAATACCAGTTTTGCGTCTACGCAGAATGTCCATACCAGCCGGGCAAGCTCACCGCCCTTGACGGCGCGGTGAAATTTCAAGTGAAAGGAGTGGACGACGAAATGGCAGTTTTTCGAGTGGAGAAAAACCGTGGCTACACGGTGATGTCTAACCACCACCTGCGGAACAAGGACTTGTCCCTGAAAGCCAAGGGCCTGTTATCGCAAATGCTGTCCTTACCGGAGGATTGGGACTTTACGCTGAAAGGCTTATCCCTCATCAACCGGGAACAGATTGATGCGATCCGGGCGGCTGTCCGGGAGCTGGAACAGGCCGGGTATATCGTCCGTTCCCGTGAGAGAGACAGCCAGGGCCGGCTTCGCGGGGCGGATTACATCATTTACGAGCATCCCCAGCCTGTGCCGGATTCACCTACATTGGAAAATCCAACATTGGATAATCCAACGCAGGAAAAACCAACGCAATTAAATAAAGATATATCAAGTAAAGAGAAATCAAATACAGATGTACGAATTACCGATTCCATTCCTATCCTTTCCCCTCCCTCTCCTTTGGGGAAAACAGCGGCTGCGCCGCCGGAACGGAAAGGAACGGGAGCGAAGTCACAGAGCGCCGTAGCGGTTTATCGGGAAATCATCAAGGATAACATCGAGTATGAACACCTTTGCCAGTACGCCAAGGGGATTGACCGGGATCTGCTGGACGAGATCGTGGACTTGCTGGTGGAAACCGTATGCAGCGCCCGAACGACTATCCGCATTGCCGGGGACGATTACCCCGCTGAGCTGGTGAAATCCAAGCTGATGAAGCTAAACAGCTCCCACATGGAGTTTGTCTTTGACTGTATCAGCAAAAACACCACGGAAATACGAATATCAAGAAATACCTGCTGGCGGTTCTGTTCAACGCCCCAAGCACCATCAACGGCTATTACACGGCACTGGTGGCCCACGATATGAACACCGGAAAAATCTGAAAAAGGAGGACGGCCCTATGAAACAGGGTGCTTTGATTTTTGACGAGCAGACAGACCGCTACGACATCCGCTTTGACCTTGCGGACTATTACGGCGGCCTGCACTGCGGAGAAACTTTTGATGTATGGTAGGCGGCAGATGGAGGCCGACCCGCATTGAAATGGCCGAGAACTGGTATCTGGTGGGAATCCATGCCGACGACCTCTCCGGCCTGCGGGTGCGGATTTAAGCCATCCGCCTGCCTGCTGACTTCCCAAGGAGGGATAGCAGTTGCAGGAAGAAGTAGACCAGAAAACCATAGCGTTAGCGGTTAAGACGGGCAAGCTCACCGCCCAAGTGCTGCAAGCGGCCATGAAGAAATATCTGGCCGCCCGGCAGAAAGGGACGGGCAAGACCCATCACGGCCAGCAGAGCTTACGGCAGCTCAAAAAGGACGGTTCCGCCCTGTCCAACATTGAGATCACCGACGCCAACATTGGACTGTTTCGGCCCTGCGCCAAGAAATACGACATTGATTTTACCCTGCGGAAAGACCGCACCACTCATCCGCCCCGGTATATCGTGATTTTCAAATCCAAGCAGGCGGACAATCTGGAACAGGCGTTTAAGGAATTTACGGCCAAGAAGCTCAAACAACAGGAACGCCCCTCCATCCGAAAGGCCCTGTCGGCTATGAAGCAAAAGACGGCGGCCAGAAACCGCCAGCAGGCCAAGGAGAAAATCAAGGAAAGGGGGCTGTCACGATGAAGCCGGAAATGAAAAAGCTGATAATCGCCAACCTGCCCTACCTGCTGTTTGTTTACCTGTTCGGCAAGCTGGGACAGACCTACCGGCTGGCGGCTGGGGCGGACTTGTCGGAAAAGCTGTTGCACCTTGCGGACGGCTTTTCCCTTGCCTTTGCAAGCGCCGCCCCCAGCTTCCACCTGTTCGATCTAGCGGTGGGCATGGTCGGTGCGGTGGCACTGCGCCTGATGGTGTACTGCAAAAGCAAGAACGCCAAGAAATACCGCAAGGGCGTCGAGTACGGCAGCGCCCGTTGGGGCGGCCCCAAAGATATCGCCCCGTACATCGACCCGGTGTTTGACAACAACATCCTCCTGACCCAGACGGAACGCCTCACCATGAACAACCGGCCCAAAGACCCCAAGACCGCCCGGAACAAAAATGTGCTGGTGATCGGCGGTTCCGGCAGCGGCAAGACCAGATTCTTTGTGAGGCCAACCTTATGCAGTGCGTGTCCAAGGACTATCCGGCCTCTTTCATTATCACCGATCCCAAAGGGGGCCTGATCGGCGAGGTGGGCCAGCTCCTTGTGCGGTGCGGCTACCGGGTAAAAGTGCTGAATACCATTAACTTTTCCAAGAGTATGCGCTACAACCCGTTTCGCTACATCCATTCGGAAAAGGACATTTTGAAACTGGTAAACACGCTGATCTGCAACACCAAGGGAGAGGGCGAAAAAAGCGCCGAAGATTTTTGGGTGAAGTCGGAACGCCTGTTGTATTCGGCTCTCATTGGCTATATCTGGTACGAGGCGCCGGACGATGAAATGAATTTCACTACGCTGCTTGAAATGATAAACGCCAGCGAAGCCCGCGAGGACGACCCGGAATTTCAATCCCCGGTAGACCAGATGTTTGAACGGCTGGAAGAAAAAGACCCGGAACACTTTGCGGTGCGCCAGTACAGTAAATTCCTGTTGTCGGCGGGCAAGACCCGCAGTTCCATTTTGATTAGCTGCGGGGGCAGATTAGCGCCATTTGACATCCGCGAAATGCGGGAGCTGATGGAGGACGACGAACTGGAACTTGACACCATCGGGGATGAAAAAACGGCCCTGTTCCTCATTATGAGCGACACGGACACGACCTTTAACTTCATTCTTGCCATGGTGCAGAGCCAGCTTATCAACCTCTTATGCGACCGGGCCGATGACAAATACGGCGGGCGGCTGCCCGTCCATGTGCGGATGATTCTGGACGAGTTTGCCAACATCGGCCAGATTCCAAACTTTGATAAGCTGATCGCCACTATCCGAAGCCGGGAAATCTCGGCTTCTATTATTTTGCAGAGCCAGTCGCAGCTAAAGGCCATTTACAAGGACGCAGCGGAAATCATTTCCGACAACTGCGACTGTACGCTTTCCATGTTCTTCCGCTGGATGTTTAAGAGCGCCTTTGCCATCCTCATTGTGACGAACACATGGAATATCGTCATGGGCGTCTTTGACGCCACCCAGGCCGTCGTGAACCAAAGCGCCGGGGTCATCATCGGGGAAACCAGCATTGACTTTGATACCCTGATTCCGGATCTGGAAACCCGGCTGGAAGCCATGGGCATCGGCCCTCTGTTGGGCTTGTGGTTTCAGACCCTGGTTGTTGGGCTGACGATGCACGCTTTATCCATCTGCATTTTCCTTGTTACCTATGGGAGAATGATTGAAATATACGCTGTGACTGCGCTGGGGCCGATTCCCCCTTGCTACGCTGGGAAACTCGGAGTGGCGTGGCATGGGCCAGAACTACTTAAAATCCCTTTTGGCACTAGGCTTCCAAGCGTTCCTGATTATGGTTGTGGTGGGCATCTACGCGGTGCTGATTCAGGACATCGGCACGATGGAGGACATTTCCGGTGCGATCTGGGGCTGTATGGGCTATACGGTGCTGCTGTGCTTCTGCCTGTTCAAGACCGGCAGCATATCGAAAGCCGTATTTACTGCACATTGACAGACAGGAGGAAACCAACCATCAAAGAAACACAAAAGAAAACCTATCACATTATTTACGCTGACCCGCCGTGGAGGTATGACCAGAAAACGGTACAGGGAGCAGCGGAAAACCACTATCCCACCATGGGAATCGACGCGCTATGCGCTCTGCCGGTTAAGAGCCTAGCCGCCAAGACTGCCTGCTGTTTTTGTGGGCCACGTTCCCGTATGCTGCCAGAGGCATTGCGGCTGATTCAGGCATGGGGCTTCACGTTCAAAACGGTGGCCTTTGTCTGGCTGAAACGGAACAGGAAAAGTCCCACCTGGTTCTATGGGCTGGGCACTGGACGAGGGGCAATGCGGAAATCTGCCTGCTTGCCAAGCGGGGCCATCCCAAGCGTTACTCCCGCAGCGTCCATCAGTTTATCATTTCCCCCGGTTGAGGAACACAGCAAGAAACCAGACATTACCCGCGAGAAAATCATAGAGCTTGCGGGTGACCTGCCCCGCGCAGAACTGTTTGCCAGACAGAAAACCCCTGGCTGGGATGTTTGGGGCAATGAAGTGGACAGCGATTTTTCCCTGTCCGCACCAGAAACGAGGTGATTTTATTTGGCTTATGTCACTGTCCCCAAGGATTTTACCAAGGTGAAATCCAAGGTGGTATTCGGGCTGACGAAACGCCAGCTCATTTGTTTTGGAGGCGCGCTGCTGGTCGGTGTCCCGCTTTTCCTGGTTGATCCGGGGCCGCATCCCCACCAGTGCGGCGGCGCTCCTTATGGTGTTTGCCATGCTTCCGGGCTTTCTGCTGGCGCTGTATGAGCGCCACGGCCAGCCCCTGGAAGTGGTGGTGCGCCAAATCCTGGAGTGCTGCTTTTTTCAGCCCAAGGAACGGCCCTACCAGACCAACAACGCTTACACCGCCCTTGTGCGGCAATTCCAGATGGAACAGGAGGTAAATGCCATTGTTCAAAAAGCAAAAAAACGAAACGAGCGCAAAAGCGCCGGTCAGGCTCACCCGCGCCGAGCAAAAAGAAATTCAGGCCGTCATCCGCAGGTATAAGGGCGACGGAAAACCCCACTCCGCCCAGGAGAGTATCCCCTACGAGGCCATGTATCCAGATGGGGTTTGCCGTCTACACCCCCGCAGGTTTTCCAAGTGCATCGAATTTTCAGACATCAGCTATCAGCTTGCCCAGGCGGACACCAAGGCGGCCATCTTTGAAAGCCTTTGCGACCTTTACAACTATTTGGATGCCTCCATCCACATCCAGTTTTCCTTTCTCAACCACAAGATCGACCCTAGGCAGTACGCCAAGAGCCTTGAAATCCGGGCACAGGGGGATGCTTTTGACGACATCCGAACGGAGTATTCCGCCATCTTAAAAGACCAGCTCGTCAGCGGGAACAACGGACTGGTAAAGCGGAAGTTTCTCACCTACACCATTGAGGCTGACAGCCTGAAACTGGCCCGTGCCAGACTGCACCGCATTGAAACCGACCTGTTGGGCTATTTCAAGAGCATGGGGGCCGTGGCGTGGGGGCTGGACGCAACGGCCCGGCTGGAAGTCATGCACCGCATGTTCCACCCGGACGGGGAACCGTTTTCCTTCGATTGGAAGTGGCTGGCTTCCTCCGGCCTCTCCACCAAGGATTTTATCGCCCCGTCGTCATTCCGTTTCGGGAACGCCCGGATGTTCGGGCTGGGAGGCAAGTACGGGGCTGTCAGCTTCTTAAACATCCTGTCCCCGGAGCTGTCGGATGAAATGCTGGCCGACTTTCTCAATACGGAAAACGGCATTGTGGTGAACCTCCATGTGCAGGCCATCGACCAGAGCGAGGCCATCAAGACGGTGAAGCGCAAGATTACCGATCTGGACGCCATGAAGATTCAAGAGCAAAAAAGGGCTGTCCGCAGCGGCTACGATATGGACATCCTTCCCAGCGACCTTGCCACCTACGGGCAGGATGCCAAGGAGCTGCTAAAGACCCTGCAAAGCCGGAATGAACGGATGTTTCAGCTCACCTTTCTTGTCCTCAATACCGCCGACACCCGGCAGGCGCTGGAAAACGATGTGTTTTGGGCCGCAGGCGTGGCGCAGAAATACAATTGTTCCCTTGTACGGCTGGACTACCAGCAGGAGCAGGGCCTTATGAGCAGCCTCCCATTAGGGGCCAGCTATATCCAGATTGAGCGTTCTCTGACCACTTCCAGTGTGGCCGTGTTCGTCCCCTTTGTAACGCAGGAGCTGTTTCAGGATGGAGAGGCCATGTATTACGGCGTCAATGCCAAGACCGGCAACATGATTATGCTTGACCGGAAGCGGGCGCGCTGTCCCAACGGTTTAAAGCTGGGTACGCCAGGCAGCGGCAAGTCCATGAGCTGCAAATCCGAAATTTTGAGTGTGTTCCTCTGTACGCCGGATGACGTGTATGTATGTGATCCAGAGGCCGAGTATTATCCCCTTGTAAAACGGCTGCATGGACAGGTGGTGAAACTGTCACCCACCAGCAAATCCTATGTGAACCCGCTGGACATCAACTTAAATTACAGCGAGGATGAAAGCCCGCTGGCCCTAAAATCGGACTTTGTTTTATCGTTTTGTGAACTGGTGATGGGCGGCAAGAACGGGCTGGACGCCATCGAAAAGACGGTCATTGACCGGGCGGTGCAGGTGATCTACCGGCCCTATCTGGCAGACCCCAAGCCCGGAGAATATGCCGATTCTTTCCGACCTCCACAAAGCCCTGTTAGACCAGCATATCCCGGAGGCCGACCGGGTGGCCCAGGCCCTTGACCTGTATGTGAACGGCAGCTTAAACGTGTTCAACCACCGTACCAATGTGGACATTGAAAGCCGCATTGTGGCCTTTGACATCAAGGAGCTGGGCAAGCAGCTAAAGAAAATCGGGATGCTGATCGTCCAAGACCAGATTTGGGGCAGGGTGACGCAAAATCGCAGCCAGGGCAAGGCAACGTGGTTCTTTTGTGATGAATTTCACCTGCTTTTGCGGGAGGAACAGACGGCAGCCTTTTCCTGCGAGATTTGGAAGCGTTTCAGGAAATGGGGCGGCATTCCCACAGGTGCCACGCAAAACGTCAAGGATCTGCTGTTGTCGCCGGAGATTGAAAATATTCTGGAAAATTCGGACTTCATCTGCCTGCTCAACCAGGCGTCAGGCGACCGGCGCATCCTTGCGGAGCGATTGAACCTATCTCCACAGCAATTACGGTATGTGGAAAATTCTGAACCCGGCGAGGGGCTTTTGATTTATGAAAATGTTGTTCTGCCCTTTAAGAACCCCATCCCAAAGCACACCCAGCTTTACCAGATCATGACCACCCGCTTAGGCGAGGAGGGCCACGGTATGAGGTGCGGGGACGCAAAAGGAGGTGGCGCGCCATGAAGCCCTTAAAACCCCGTGATAAGGTGACGCAGCGCATGACCCGCGCCGGGCTTACACTGGACAACCAGACCACCGGCGAGAGCGCGGGCATTTCCAGCCGGGAGGCTGAACCGGAATACACCGCCAAACCGGGCGGCACAGCGGAAAAGGCGCTGGAACGAGCTGTGGACATCCACGACCGGCATAAGGCAAAGCAGGCGGCCCGGCATGGGGAACGTATGGCAAAGTCGGCCAGCGACCCGGCCTCCCGACTGCAATTTACCGCCGAGGAACGGGCCTCCCCGGAACTGGCCCCGTATATCAAACAGGCGGAGAAACGGGCCGACCGGCTGGATACAGCAAAAAGCGCCCTCCCGAACAGGCGCGTGATTACCAAGGAAACCGTCTACAACGAAGCCAAGGGAAAGGCCAGAAGCAAACTTCACTTTGAGAAAGTGGAGAAACATCCGCCAAAGCTCAAACCCAATCCGGCCAGCCGCCCGGTGCAGGAGGCGGGGCTATACCTCCACGGAAAAATCCATGAGGTGGAGCAGGAAAATGTGGGTGTGGAGAGCGGCCATAAGGCGGAAGAACTGGCCGAGCGCCAAGCGGGCAAGGCCCTGAGAAACGCCAGACGGCGGAATAAGCTGAAACCCTACCGGGCCGCAGCCAAGGCAGAACGAAAATCCATGGCCGCCAATGCCGAGTTTGTGTATCAAAAATCCCTGCGGGACAACCCGGAACTGGCGCAGGCGGTGACGAATCCCCGATTTCCCGCCTCTGGCAGAAACAGCACATCAAACGGGAATACGCCAAGGCCGCACGGGCGGCGGGCCGGGGCGCGGCAGGTAGTGCAAAGACCACCGCATCAGCCGCCAGGAAAGCCGCAGAGAAAGGAAAACAGGCCGCGTCCCTTGTGGCCCGTCACTGGAAAGGGGCGCTGCTGATCGGCGGCGTGGGCCTCATGCTTCTCATGCTGATGGGGCGGCCTGCAATCCTGCACCGCCATGTTCGGCAGTGCCGTGACGGGGCTTGCGGCCACCTCCTATCTGTCCGAGGACAGCGATATGCTGGGGGCCGAGGCTGCCTACGCCGGGATGGAAGCTGATTTACAGTACGAACTTGACCACTACGAAACCCTCCATCCCGGCCATGACGAGTACCGTTTCGAGCTGGACGAGATCGGCCATGACCCCTATGTACTGACCTCCATCCTCTCCGCGCTGCATAACGGCGTGTTCACCTTGGAGGAAATACAGGGCGACCTTGCCATGCTCTTTGAGCAGCAATATATCCTGACCCAGACGGTTGAGACGGAAATCCGCTACCGCACCGAAACGAGTACGGACAGCGAGGGGAACGAGTACGAGGAAGAAGTTCCCTACACCTATTACATCTGCAACGTGACGCTGGAAAACAGGGATTTATCCCACCTGCCCGTCTCCCTCATGGACGAGGAAGCATTAAGCCTGTACGCAGCCTATATGCAGACGCTGGGCAACCGGCAAGACCTCTTTCCAAGCGGCAGCTATCCCAATGCCTCCACCATTAAGAAGCCGACCTACTATGAAATCCCACCAGAGGCGCTAAAGGATGAAGCCTTTGCGGCCATGATCGCGGAGGCGGACAAATATGTTGGCTTTCCCTATGTCTGGGGCGGTTCCAGCCCCGTCCACGTCCTTTGATTGTTCCGGCTTTATTAGCTGGGTACTCAATCACAGCGGATGGAGCGTCGGGCGGCAGACGGCGCAGGGGCTTTACAGTCTCTGTACCCCTGTTTCCCCGGAGCAGGCAAGGCCCGGCGACCTGGTATTTTTCGTCGGCACCTACGACACCCCCGGCGTTTCCCATGTGGGGCTGTATGTGGGTAATTCCGTCATGCTGCACTGTGGCGACCCTATTTCTTACACAAATCTAAATTCAAGCTACTGGCAAATTCACCTATATTGTTACGGGCGTCTACCCTAAACGCCAGAAAGGAGTGTTTAGACTATGGCAGCATGAATAAATTGAACGCATTGAAAAGGACATTGAGAAAACCAAGGACAAGATCGCGGCGCTGCAAAAGCAGCTTCGGGAGCTGGAAGCGGCCAAGACGGAACAGGAAAACTTGCAGATTGTCCAGCTTGTGCGGGACCTGCACATGACGCCCCAGGAATTTGCCGCCTTTGTCCGGGTGGCGCGTTGCAGGCACCCCCGGCCCCGCAGCCGGATTTTGAGCAGGAGGAGGAAACGCCGATGAAGAATAAGCTCATTCGCAGATTCACCGTGACGCTGGCCGCTGTGCTTTGCATGGCGGCTTTTTCCGTCACCGCCTACGCCGGAGGTGTTGACCCTCACCCGCAGCCATTGCCGGAGGAAACGGAAAAACCCACCACCGGGGGGATCGAGATGGAGCCGGAGGACGTCCCCGTCACACCCAAGGGCAATGCGGCGCTGGTGGATGATTTTTTCGGGGATAAGCAGCTTATCACCGTCACCACCAAGGCCGGGAATTACTTCTATATTCTGATTGACCGGGCCAACGAGGACAAGGAAACGGCAGTGCATTTCTTAAACCAAGTGGACGATGCCGATCTGCAAGCACTGCTGGAGGACGGCGAAACCGAGCCGGAACACTGTACCTGCACGACCAAGTGTGAGGCCGGGGCTGTCAATACGAATTGTCCGGTGTGTAAAAACAACAGGACCGCCTGCACCGGGCCGGAGCCGGAAGCACCCAAGCCGGAGGAAGCCAAATCGCAGGAGGAAAAGCCAAACGGCATATGCGGACTTGTAGTGTTCCTGGCGGTAGCGCTGGCAGGCGGCGGCGTAGCGCTTTATTATTTTAAGTTCCGCAAACCGAAAGAGGATGTCAAGGACGGCGACGATCTGGCAGAATACGACTTTGGGTATGCCGAGGGCGACGAGGAAGAAGCCCCGGAGCCAGACAACGCCCAAGAGCCGGAGGAAGATTGGCTGATTGAGAAAGAAGCACCTGAACAGAACAAGGAGGATGAGGAATGAGTATTCAGTTAGTGATTGCAGAGAAACCAAGCGTGGCCCGCAGCATTGCGGGCGTAATCGGGGCCAAGCAGAAACAGGACGGCTACATTGAGGGAAACGGCTATCTGGTGAGCTGGTGTATCGGCCATCTGGTCTCCCTTGCCGACGCCGGGGCCTATGATGAGAGGTTCAAGAAGTGGCGCTATGATGACCTGCCGATTCTGCCGCAGCAGTGGCAGTACATCATTCCCGCCGAGAAGAAAAAGCAGTTTGAAATCTTACGTTCCCTGATGGAGCGTCCCGATGTTACCGGCCTTGTGTGCGCCACTGATGCCGGGCGCGAGGGGGAGCTCATTTTCCGTTTCGTCTACCAGATGGCGGGCTGCAAAAAGCCGTTCAAACGGCTTTGGATTTCCAGCATGGAGGACGCGGCCATTAAGGACGGCTTTGCCCACCTAAAACCAGGAACCGACTATGGCAACCTGTATCAATCGGCCCTTTGCCGGGCGCGGGCGGATTGGCTGGTGGGGATCAACGCCACAAGGCTTTTCTCCATCCTCTACCACAAGACCCTGACCGTGGGCAGGGTGCAGACGCCCACCTTAAAAATGCTGGTTGACCGGGAGGCCAAAATCAGTAATTTCAAGAAAGAGAAATATCACGTTGTCCATATCGCGGCGGGCGGCATAGAGGCGGCCAGCCGCCGTATTTTCAGCCCCGGCGAGGCGGCCAGCCTGAAAGCGGCTTGCGCCGGGGCGCAGGCCGTCTGTGTTTCCGTGGCGAGGGAGAAAAAGACGGAGCAGCCACCCCGCCTCTATGACCTTACCACCTTGCAACGGGAGGCCAACCGGCTCTTTGGCTTTACCGCCAAGCAGACCCTTGATTACGCCCAACAGCTCTATGAAAAGAAGTGTCTGACCTATCCGAGAACAGACAGCCAGTATCTTACCGACGATATGCAGCCCACGGCGGAAAGCATCGTGTCCGGCCTGTGGCCGCTGCTTCCCTTTGTGGCGGGGCTGGATATTTCCCCGCAGTTTAGCCGGGTGCTGAACAGCAAAAAGGTGTCGGATCACCACGCCATTATCCCCACGATGGAGTTTGTTCAGAAAGGCTTTGACGGGCTGGCCGAGGGCGAAAAGAAACTGCTGTCCCTTGTGTGCTGCAAGCTGCTGTGTGCCGTGGCCAAGCCCCATGTGTATGAGACCGTTACCGCCACATTGACCTGCGCCGGAAACGAGTTCACCGCCAAGGGCAAAACCATTCTCACCTCCGGCTGGAAAGAGATTGAGCGCCGCTTCAAGGCGTCGTTAAAGACCGACGCCGACGAGGACGCGCCGGAGCTGGCGCGGGAGCTGCCGGAGCTGGCCGAGGGCCAGGGCTTTGACAAAGTGGAGGCCAGCACCACCGAGCATTTCACCACCCCGCCCAAGCCCTACACCGAAGATACACTTTTGTCCGCTATGGAACGGGCCGGGGCCGAGGATATGCCGGAGGATGCCGAGCGCCAAGGTTTGGGA
>VOFH01003524.1_pt1 | contig 12234 bp, 18 predicted proteins | sample 5384091 | NCBI WGS metagenome assembly VOFH01 (sample SAMN12384727, study PRJNA508395) | human gut metagenome | isolation source: healthy gut G | host: Homo sapiens
TTCGTTCAGTTACGTATTGCTCCCACACCTGCAAGCATTCAACGCTCCCTCTTTAAGAAGCGGCGTGAATACTTAAGTTTTACATATGCGTTCCACTCTCGTAAGATATACAGCCATATATGACCATTAGCATTATATAGCTTTTGTCTTTCCCCGTCTACATATACCTTCCAGCCCTTTGAATAAGGGATTGTAGAACACAAATATTTATTACGGTCAAGTGTTATCTGACCTGTAACCTTATTATTTCAAAGCTCTACATCTGTTAATACATTTTCTTTAAGTGTATTAATCGTCGTCAGTGTAACTGTCCATTGGCTGGCATACAATCTGTATATCATCATAAGAATACACGCCAATCTTCTGGAAAGTCACTGTAACTGATGTACATTTTCTTCCGAATAGCCCATATTCACACTGAAATCATGCTGGTTACTGTATAGCTGTAATCAGATGTAAAAAGTAATTCGTGACTTGGTTACTCCTGTATCGGTCGTAATCCCAAGCAACACTGCTTGTAGACTGTGTCAGTATATGAAATTCTTAAATATCTTCTTCTTTTCATTATGTAGAAGCTCTTTTCCAGTCTGACTTAGAGTATAAGTCTAACTGGGTCAAACTTTTTCTTTCAAAATACAGCTGAACTTTGTGCTGCGCCTTCATAATCAAGCCCATTAATATTAAAGTAAAGTCTCACCTGCACCACTGCCTGTAAGGATTAAATGTTACTGGCACCTGCCGTTACTGCAAATGTATTGTCAGTACACTGTACTTCTTTTGGCATCATAATTCATTGTATAATCTTTAATCTGGCTGTCATAACTTAAATCTTTAACAGATACCCTGTCAGGGAAGCGCCTCCCTGGTATCCTTCCCACTCCTGTCAATAACAACAGCCTGAAGCATTGCTTTCTGCTTATCAACTGCACTTAAGCCCTCCCATTCATTCTTATTAACAGCTTTGTCATAGGTAAAGCCTAATGGAAGTTCATTGTCGTTATTATACATTACATAATCATCATTTTCTGGATTCATAAGTAAATCCATATGGAACAAGTCCGCCGGTCTTTTACCAGATACTTTTGAGGCAGATGACAATGTTATAAGAGATGACCCGTCATCATAGCCGTGTATTTGTGCGGAGCAGCGTATCAAGCCTGATTGCACAATCATATCTGAACTTCGATACATACGGATTAGTAAGTGTCCAGTACAGATTAGAGGACGATATTCCAGTAATGCAATTCATATTGTATGAAAAGTCGAGCCTGAATATCTGATAAAATCTGTATCTTCAGCATCTTTATATAAGCTCCTTCTCGCTTCAAACACATCTTCCTGTGCCATTTTAACGCTTATGCACTGTGCCGCATAATTTCCCCCCCAAATGAAGCATTTTCCATATACCATTAGCTAATGCCGCCAGCATAACCGCTACTGTCACCATCATGCATCTGTTATATTCATTAACATTCTTTATGCTAAGTCCACTAGCAATATTACTCCAATTGCAACTGCACTCATAAGCTTGCCGTTTCTCAATACTTTACGCACATACATACCACAAAATATATTGTGGGTGCAATTCCAATAAAGTGGATTTCTTTTCTTTCCAGTGTTATAAGACGCGGCATCATGCACACAAGTATATATGCACATAATAATGCAAATGAATATATCCACCTGTTACACATATGAAAATCCGTTCATTGCCTGTCCGAAAACGGTATACATATCATCACCGCACTTATAATAAAATGTCTTAAGCATTGTGTAATTACGTCTGCTCTTAAACATTAAAAGCACTGTAAGCAACATAGGTACTGCAAATCCCATGCATGTCCAGAAATTATCACCCTCAACGATAAAAAGTCCTGAAGCTTTGCATAGTATGAAAAAGGATATACAAGTCCCATTTTGTTAGTGTATTAAATCTGCTGTCACTTTAAGAAACGTGAAGCACAGGGGCTTTACTATTGCCGCCGCCACACGGTCCTGTATCTGGTCAACCTCAACTGCAAACTTCTTTCCCATAAATCCAAGGAAGAGTCCAAGAAGAAGACCTGTTACACCTACGGCACAAGCCGCAATAATAATACCTGTCATTATTCAATATCCTCCTTAGATTATTCCTGAAAATCCGAAAAATGCAATTGACATAAGTCCTGCTGTTAAAAGAACGATAGGCATTCCCTTAAAACTTTCTGGAACATCATTGTCCTCTGTACGCTCACGTACACCAGCCATTATTACGATAGCTATTGTAAAACCAACAGCTGTACCAAGACCACTTACAAATGATTCGATTAAGTTGTATGAATTCTGTACATTTGTTAAAGCAATACCAAGTACGGCACAGTTAGTTGTGATAAGTGGAAGGTATACACCAAGTGCCTCATATAAAGGTGGCATACACTTCTTAAGTACCATTTCAACAAACTGAACTAATGTTGCTATTACAAGAATGAATACTACAGTATTCAGGTATGTAAGGTTAAGTGGTGTTAATATAAAATCATATATAAGGCTGCATATGATTGATGATATAGAGATAACACCAATAACAGCGCCACCCATTCCGGCAGCTGTGTTTATTTTCTTTGCTACACCAAGGAAAGGACACAGACCTAAGAACTGGCTTAATACAACGTTGTTAACAAGCGCTGTGCTTATAGCGATAACTAATAAATTCATCTTTTACTCTCCTCCCTTAGTTCTCTTTTTCTTCATCTGAAACATAGTCTGGAACCTCAGCAGGCTTCATTCCATGCTTTCTCTTTACTCTGTTCATAACAGCTACACACATAGCAAGTACGAAGAATGCACCAGGTGCAAGGATAAATATACTAGCTGGTGTATAACCAAAGTTAGAAAGATCTACAAGTGCTGAACTACCTGTTGAAAGGATTGTTCCGCCACCAAGTAACTCTCTGATTGCACCAAGGATTGTGATAGCAACATGTGAAACCAATAACAACCTCCTGCGTTTTTGCCCCGTTGCATATCGGTCGGTCGAACAAACAAATCTGATTACTAAACACAGTAGCCTGGATTTGTTCTATCAGTAATCGACCTTATTCCTAATTAAATAGAGCAAATCCCCTTATTGGGGGTAAGACATGAAGATGCCAGAAAAACATGACCTGTTGGCCGCCATTCTCGCGGCAAAGGAACAAGGCAAGGCATCAATCCTTGCGTTTGCGTTTGCAATGGCAACCTTCGCGCAGATATAATGGATATAATGGCGGTGGTTTGCGTAAAAACGAAGTAATCGACGCAACGATGTGCGCCATTATCGCCTAGTTCATTCATTCGTGTTCTTCGACTTCGACCGCCGACTCGACTTCGCCGGACTTATATAACTCGTTTATTTATCGGCTACATCGGTACTGACTCGATTGGTTCTGATCAAATTGGTTCGCTTGCTAAAAAACGCTTCGCTGCTAAAAAAGGGAGTAGAAATAAGAAATCAATAATCAACGTTAAGGCGTTCCTCGATGGCTGGCGTGGTCGGAGGGAACTGATAACGGACGTCAGAAAACCAGAAATCATGGTTATGACGTCATTGTAGGCGGAGAGCTATTTACTGATTACCCGATCACCCTCGCAAACTTGTCACGCTAAACCCAAAACTCAAATCAACAGGCGCCGGACGCTACCAGCTTCTTTCCCGTTGGTGGGATGCCTACCAGCTTGGCCTGAAAGACTTCTCTGAAAGAGTCAGGACGCTCTCTCCGAAAAGTCAGGACGCATTGTGGCATTGCAGCAGATTGGGAGCGTGGCGCTTTGGTGATGATTGATCGTGGTGATATCCCGCAATCAGGCAATCGACCGTTGCAGCTGGGCTTCACTGGGCGGGCTGGCCGGGTTATGGTCAGTTGGCATAAGGCGAGACATAAGCCTGATTGCCAAAATTCAAAGAAGCGGGCGGAACGGTCAGGAACGGTGTATGAGAGAGATTGCGATTATGAGCAGAGTCACCGCGATTATCTCCGCTCTGGTTATCTGCATCATCGTCTGCCTGTCATGGGCTGTTAATCATTACCGTGATAACGCCATTACCTACAAAGCCCAGCGCGACAAAAATGCCAGAGAACTGAAGCTGGCGAACGCGGCAATTACTGACATGCAGATGCGTCAGCGTGATGTTGCTGCGCTCGATGCAAAATACACGAAGGAGTTAGCTGATGCTAAAGCTGAAAATGATGCTCTGCGTGATGATGATGCTGGTCGTCGTCGGTTGCGCATGGTCGTCGTCGGTTGCACATCAAGTCAGTCAGCAGTCTGTCAGTCAGTGCGTGAAGCCACCCGCCGCCTCCGGCGTGGATAATGCAGCCCCCCCGACTGGCAGACACCGCTGAACGGGATTATTTCACCCTCAGAGAGAGGCTGATCACTATGCAAAAAAAACAACTGGAAGGAACCCAGAAGTATATTAATGAGCAGTAGATAGATAGATAGTTGCCCATATCGATGGGCAACTCATGCAATTATTGTGAGCAATACACACGCGCTTCCAGCGGAGTATAAATGCCTAAAGTAATAAAACCGAGCAATCCATTTACGAATGTTTGCTGGGTTTCTGTTTTAACAACATTTTCTGCGCCGCCACAAATTTTGGCTGCATCGACAGTTTTCTTCTGCCCAATTCCAGAAACGAAGAAATGATGGGTGATGGTTTCCTTTGGTGCTACTGCTGCCGGTTTGTTTTGAACAGTAAACGTTTGAACATCCTGTAAACGTCTGCACATGAGCACATCCTGTAATAAGCAGTTTTTTTTTTTTAGTGAGTATTTTTTTCATGGTGTTATTCCCGATGCTTTTTGAAGTTCGCAGAATCGTATGTGTAAAAAATTAAACAAACCCTAAACAATGAGTTGATATTTTGTTATTGTTAATATTTATTAATGATGATGTCAGGTGCGATGAATCGTCATTGTATTCCCGGATTAACTATGTCCACAGCCCTGACGGGGAACTTCTCTGCGGGAGTGTCCGGGAATAATTAAAACGATGCACACAGGGTTTAGCGCGTACACGTATTGCATTATGCCAACGCCCCGGTGCTGACACGGAAGAAACCGGACGTTATGATTTAGCGTGGAAAGATTTGTGTAGTGTTCTGAATGCTCTCAGTAAATAGTAATGAATTATCAAAGGTATAGTAATATCTTTTATGTTCATGGATATTTTAACCCATCGGAAAACCCATCGGAAAACTCCTGCTTTAGCAAGATTTTCCCTGTATTGCTGAAATGTGATTTCTCTTGATTTCAACCTATCATAGGACGTTTCTATAAGATGCGTGTTTCTTGAGAATTTAACATTTACAACCTTTTTTAAGTCCTTTTATTAACACGGTGTTATCGTTTTCTAACACGATGTGAATATTATCTGTAGCTAGATAGTAAATATAATGTGAGACGTTTGACGTTTTAGTTCAGAATAAAACAATTCACAGTCTAAATCTTTTCGCACTTGATCGAATATTTCTTTAAAAATGGCAACCTGAGCCATTGGTAAAACCTTCCATGTGATACGAGGGCGCGTAGTTTGCATTATCGTTTTTATCGTTTCAATCTGGTCTGACCTCCTTGTGTTTTGTTGATGATTTATGTCAAATATTAGGAATGTTTTCACTTAATAGTATTGGTTGCGTAACAAAGTGCGGTCCTGCTGGCATTCTGGAGGGAAATACAACCGACAGATGGGAAATACAACCGAGAAAGAGATGTATGTAAGGCCAACGTGCTCAAATCTTCATACAGAAAGATTTGAAGTAATATTTTAACCGCTAGATGAAGAGCAAGCGCAAGCGACAAAATGAAAATGAATAAAGAACAATCTGATGATGATCCGTGGATCGTGTAAAAATGATTCGTTAATAAAAATATTTCTTATAGTTACCTGATTTTATGAGTTACCCTGATGTTGTAATTGCATGTATAGAACATAAGGTGTCTCTGGAAGCATTCAGAGCAATTGAGGCAGCGTTGGTGAAGCACGATAATAATATGAAGGATTATTCCCTGGTGGTTGACTGATCACCATAACTGCTAATCATTCAAACTATTTAGTCTGTGACAGAGCCAACACGCAGTCTGTCACTGTCAGGAAAGTGGTAAAACTGCAACTCAATTACTGCAATGCCCTCGTAATTAAGTGAATTTAAATATCGTCCTGTGTTCGGGGAAGAACGCGGAATGTTCATTCTTCATCATGTTCATTCTTCATTTTTAATATATGCTCTCTCTTTTCTTTTCTGACGTTAGTCTCCGACGGCAGGCTTCAATGACCCAGGCTGAGAAATTCCCGGACCCTTTTTGCTCAAGAGCAATGTTAATTTGTTCAATCATTTGGTTAGGAAAGCGGATGTTGCGGGTTGTTGTTCTGCGGGTTCTGTTCTTCGTTGACATGAGGTTGCCCCGTATTCAGTGTCGCTGATTTGTATTGTCTGAAGTTGTTTTTACGTTAAGTTGATGCAGATCAATTAATACGATACCTGCGTCATAATTGATTATTTGACGTGGTTTGATGGCCTCCACGCACGTTGTGATATGTAGATGATAATCATTATCACTTTAAATATCTGCTGGAAGGAAGCAGGACTGTCCCTGGCAGTGGTTTATGAGCGATATGGGAAAATGGAAATGTTGCCAAAGCACTGGTGGAAGGTACTTTAAGGAGCCGGGGAGCAGCAGCAACTACCTAGTCTCATGACAGCCACAATCTTCTTGTTGTGGGAAATAGCGAGGAAGATATGGAACTTGCCCAGAAAAAGGTGAGAGAGCTTCAGGGGGATATGTGGTGTATGCCGGCGGAAAGCTGGCGGCCCAGGCCCCTCTTCCTGTAGGCGGTATTTTATCGGATCAGCCTGTTTCTGTGTTAGGCAAACAGCTGGGGACAGGTGCGAAAGGCCATGGAAGATCTGGGCTATGACAATAATAATGTGATCATGTCCATGTCTACATTGTGCCTTCCGGTATCGCCAAGACTGAAGCTGACGGATTTCGGATTGTTAGAGGTAAAGAGCCAGGAGAAAGTGCCTCTGATCGAAACTTATTTTGATAAAAACGGAATGAGGATCTGAAAGTGAAAACGATCATTCAAAATGGAATTGTAGTGACCATGGACCAGCAGATGCAAGTGTGGGATCATGGTTATGTGATAATAGATGGAACAAAAAATCGTGGAAGCAGGGCCGGAGAGTGAACTGGAATTAAAAAAAGCGGCTCTGGCCCGGGTGGGAGAAATCTGGCAGGAAAAGGATGCCCGAAGAGGGATCATCATGCCGGGAATGGTCAACCCCCACAGCCACTTAGGGATGATCACGTTCAGGGACTGGGAGATGACTGTAAGGACCGTTTGCGGGTATTTCTGCTTCCTATGGAATCTCAGGCAATGGACGGGGAGCTGGCAGCGGCATCTGCCAGATATGGCATTTGTGAACTGCTGCTTTCCGGTGTGACCACAGTTCTTGATATGTATTATTTTGAAGAAAAAGTAGCACATATCATGGATCAGATGGGAATACGTGGAATTGCGGGGGAGACCGTAATGGAAGATGCTACCTGTGACGCCTCCTGTGCAGAGAAAGCGCTGGAACGGGGCCGGACCTGATCCGCTTACAGAAACCACCCAAGAGTGAAAGGGGCGCTGACTCCTCATGGAACCACTACCTGCAGCGGAGAACATATGAAAATGGCGTTGGAAGAGGATATAAAGGGAAATACGGTTTTTACCCTCCATACTGCGGAAATGGATTATGAAATAACGTATCTGGCAGAAAAATACCAGATGACACCGGTGGAGTATCTGAATTCTTTTGAACTTTTGGGAGCGCATACGCTGACTGCCCACAGTATCCGCCTGACAGAAGCCGACTGCAGGCTGTTAGCAGAAACGAAAACCAATGTTGCCCACTGTATTGGTTCCAACACCAAGGCAGCCAAAGGAGTGGCACCGGTAGCGCAGCTTCGCAGTCTGGGAGTGAATGTAGGTCTTGGTACGGATGGACCTGCCAGCGGAAATACGCTGGATCTGTTTACCCAGATGCGTATGTGTGAAAATTTCCACAAAAACACCTTAAAAGACCAGAAGTGCTTTTTCCTGCAAAAGAGATCGTGAAAAATGGCGACAATTGAGGAGCCAAAGCTTTGGGATTGGGAGATGTGACCGGTTCTTTAGAACTTGGAAAAGAGGCGGATCTGGTGATCATCGAAACCGACTCCCCCAACATGTTCCCCATATACGACCCCTATTCCACCCCTGGTCTACAGCGCCTTCGCCTCCAATGTACGGGATGTGTATGTAGCCGGAGAATGCCTGGTAGAAGAAAAAACGGCTGGTAAAAGAAGATCTGGCAGATATCCGTATGGCTCTGAAAGAGAAAATGGAACGGACGAAATTTAAAGAAATGAAGGCTCTGACCTGATGGGTTGGAGTCTTTTTCTATGATAGAATAGCAAAAAGCCGCCTGTTTTGGCGGCTTTTTAGTATGTTTATGGTTGTATTTTACTTACTTAATACAGACACAAATTCCACTTTCTTATCAATAGCTTCCCCGATCAGTCCAATGGTTTTTCCCATGGTAAAAGCTGCGGCTACAGTACCAATTCCAAGACCGGAGATATGTTCAAGGTAGAGGAAGGTCATGCAGGCGGTAACAAAAAGGCAGGTTACGTCAAAGGTGATCTTGACTTTGGAATAAGGCTTTTTAATGATCTCGGAGATCTCTTGGGAAACAGGTCGGTTGGGATGACCGGGAGTTTGCAGCGGTTGGAAAGGGCGATACCGAAGCAGAGGATCAGATAGCTTGCTGCAAAGTAGAATATCCGAGGGGGAATGGTAAGAGGCAGTGTGTTGATCCAGATCTCATGAATATCTACCATTTTTCCAAAGGCAAAACCCGGCTACGAAACTAAATAGGTAGCTGGGAACAAAACGTTTTTTAAGATCATCAGGCTTAAAACAAGAAGTCCCTGGAAAATATAGGTCCAGGTGCCAAGGGTCAAAGCCGGAAATACAAGGGAAAATGCGTAGGGGACGCTGGAAATAGCGGAAATGCCGGAGCCGGAGCGCAGCATTAAAACAACGCCCATGCTGTTGATCAGGATAACGATCAGCAGGGCAAGTTCTCCGCGCAAAAGAGAGTGACTTTTTCTGATTCATAACAATTACTCTCTTTTCTTTTGTGACGAAATTGATGAAAAATCAGCCGGGAAAAAATACATTCAAAAGTTTGTTTAAAATAACAGAATAAAGCCATATTTACTCAAACTGAAAACTGAGCATAACTGAAAATGGGGCAGCCACCTGTTTTGTGATAGAAAAATCCGAAACTGGTTTTGCGTATGGCAGTTTTTGCAACATCCCCGATGATTATTATACGTTTTCTTACTTTATAAGATTTTCAAGACATGGAAGAGCGATTTTTACATTTTTCAGGAAAAGATTGCGGATAAAATAAAAAATTTTACACGGGAAGCATAAACGAAGAAAGAACGAACTGAAAGAATTTCGTCAGAAATGTGTAAGTTGGAAAATAGGATAGCCTGTGTTATACTGTGTTTGAGGATATACAACGAGAGGAAGATCGTTATGGATAAAAATTTTTAAGACACATAAGCAGCATGATGCTTCTTGTCTGTACGCTGGCAGCAGTGCCATTTACAAAAACCTCCAAGTCCTGTGACTGCATTTGCCGGCTGGCAGAAAGAAGGCGATACCTATGCCTATTATGAAGATGATGGTACCAGAGTGGTAAATGCCTTCCGCAAATCTGGAAACCAGTGGTTCTATCTGGATGAAAATGGCCATTTTTAAAGAACTGTGAACGTGAGATCGATGGAAAGATATACGTTTTCAATGAAAGAGGTGCAGTGGTTCCTTCCGCTACCAGAAAAAAAGCAGGAAGCAAAGAAAGTTCTGAGTCTGATTTTTCCGCCATCAGCAGCAGACAGCAGTATCTGAACAAAACAGCAAATCCTTATATGAACAATAAGACCGTTCAGTGGATCAATGCTACCTATGCCATTCTTACAAAGCACAATGGCGGAAATATCCGTGCTTTTGGCGGAAGCCTTAAAGTAAATGGCAAAGAAGAAAATGGTGCTGAGATCGACAAGACTACCAGAGATCAGACCCGCAAGATGTTAAAACAGAGCTGGGGTGTTACTGACAGGGATCTGCAGATGAGGCCTTAAATGAACTCTTGAGTCAGCAAAGGAAAGCGGTTCTGCCTGGGATTACAGCAGGGCAGAGTCTAATCTGGGATTTTATTATCTGGCAGATTATTATACAGAAAAAGAAGCACTGGATAAGGCACTGAAGTGGCAAAGGAGATCCAGAGTACCTTTGGATCCTGGGACTGATTTTGTACAGAGCTATCTGAAGGTTATGAAGCAGGTTCCGGTGATACTTCCGGTGACAGGGAAGAAATCTACGAAAACCTTAAGGCCAGCCAGTGGAATCCATACTCTGTAAGCTGGAATACAAAATTAAAGAAGAATTGGTAGGTACTAGCTTATGAAATGGGGAATTTTAGCAACAGGAACGATAGCAAGAAAATTTGCAGATACAGTAAACCATATGGAGCAGGAAGATGAGACTTTGATCGCCTGTGCTTCCCGCAATCTGGAGCATGGAAAAGCTTTTGCTTGCAGAAAAATACGGGATTCCAAAGGTTTATGGCAGTTACGCACAGATGATGACAGACAGCGAAGTAGATGCGGTTTATATTGCAACGCCAAACAGTCTCCATTATGAAAACTGCCGTATGTGTCTGGAAGCAGGAAAACATGTTCTTTGCGAAAAGCCATTTACCCTTTGTGTGGATCAGGCAGAAGAACTGTACGAACTGGCAGAGGAAAAAGGCCTGTTTATTATGGAAGCTTTTTTGGATCCGGTTTTTGCCGGCATATGATAAGCTGCGGGCCATGTTAAGAGATGGCGTGATCGGAGAGGTAAAGCGGATCACTTCCCAGTTTGGTTTACAGCAGAAGGCGCCAGGAGAGAGCGGAAATTTAAGTCTGAATTAGGCGGCGGAGCCGTTATTAGACATTGGCATCTACAATCTGGGATTTTTCCATATGATCACAGAAACAGCACCGGAAGGTTTTCAGTCAGAAGTCCATATGACAGAATATGGAACGGATGATTACAGCGAAATAGAACTGGAATATCCAGGCGGCTGCAGCGGTCATTGCATCCAGGCTATTGGAAAGAAATTAGAACGTAATGCCCGTATCGAAGGCAAGCGAAGGCGTTATTACAATAGCGGATTTCCAGTTTTTACAGGAATTTACCGTACAGTTAAAAGATGGCACTTTTATATTGTAAAGGAGCCATTTAAGATCAATGGTTTTGAATATGAGATCGCAGAGACCAGCCGTTGTGTCAGTTGGGGTTTAAAATACCAGTGACCGGTATACAAAAAAGAGGATTGCCTGGCGAGTTTTACGATTGATGGATGATATCAGGGATTCCTGGGATATGATTTTGAAGCGGAAATGGAAAAATAAAAAGAATTGCATATAAAATAAAAAACAGAAACAAAAAGAGAAAGAAATGGCGATGGTCATTTTCTTTTTTTAAATTTTTATCCGTATTTCTATGGAACAGCTGGGTGACAAAATCAGCTGGGGTGGAAACATTTACCCCTTTTTCTTCCAGTTTCAGGTCTTTTACGTACATGTTCTTTGTACCTGACGGAAGTTTTGCCAGGTCGATCTCAACAGGATCCAGAAGATGAGCCGGGTCTGCTTTATAATGAATTTCAGAAAGTTCCGGTTCAAAGACACCCTGAACGATCTCTTCGTTGAGAAAATGCACCGGAACAGTAGCGGATACTACTTCACCGGCAACTAGTGCCTGAAATCCAGAGCCAGTACTTTTTTGCTCATTGGGTCATAATCGATATTTTTAACCATGGCGTTTACAGTTTCGCCTCAATATCCAGGGCAGCCTGTGCGCCTTCTTTTGCGTCCTTCATAAAACGTAATGCTTCTTTTTTCTTCAAATTTCAAAGCAACGTTTTCTTTCATTTCCTTACCATATAAAACACCGGTAACGAAACCTTCACGTCTTAATTTTTTTGCCTTTACCTGGGGATCTTTTTTCTGCTTTTAACGTCATCATAATGATTGCATTGTCCTTTAAATTGACACCACCGATGTCCGGTAAAAGTACCTGGACATCTGGCGTGTTCGTGTAGATTGAGAGCTTTTATGAAGA
>VOFH01004150.1_pt1 | contig 12220 bp, 11 predicted proteins | sample 5384091 | NCBI WGS metagenome assembly VOFH01 (sample SAMN12384727, study PRJNA508395) | human gut metagenome | isolation source: healthy gut G | host: Homo sapiens
GAGACGATCGGGCCGGTCATCCTGCGGGCGCGGCTGCTGCCGGACAATGTGCTGGACATTATGGTCAAGGACCGCGGCTGCGGCATCGCGGACCTTGAGCAGGCCTGCCGTCCCATGTTTACGACCGGTGGAGAGGAGCGCTCCGGCATGGGCATTACCATCATGGAGAGCTTTATGACCGAGTTCCGCATCAGCTCCGTGCCCGGCAAGGGTACGACCGTCCATATGAAGCGCCGGATTGTACGCCGGGGTGGAAAAAAATGAATCAGGAGGAGCTGCTCATCCGCGCCCGCGACGGAGACCGCGAGGCGGGAGAGGCGCTGATCCAGGCGAATTCCGGCCTCGTTTGGTCCGTCGCGCGGCGATTTTTCGGGCGCGGCGTCGACCCGGACGACCTGTATCAGCTCGGCTGCCTCGGCTTTCTCAAGGCCGTGGCCGGGTTCGACCTGAGCTACGGCACGCAGTTTTCCACCTATGCCGTGCCGAAGATCGCGGGCGAGATCCGCCGCTTTCTGCGGGACGACGGCACCATCAAGGTCAGCCGCAGCCTGAAGGAACGCGCCGCCCTCATCCGCACCGCGCGTCAGCGGCTGACCGGCACGCTCGGCCGCGAGCCAACGCTGGCAGAGCTGAGCGAGGCCACAGCCCTGCAGCCGGAGGACATCGCCGTAGCCGAGACAGCCACCTGCGCGACGGAGTCCCTGCAGCGGCGCTCCGGCGAGGACGGCTTTGCGCTGGAGGACGTCCTGACCGAGGGAGAAATGGAGGAGAAAATATTGGAACGCATTGCACTGCGCGAGGCGATCGCCCAGCTCACCGACCGCGAGCAGATGGTCATCCGCCTGCGCTATTTTCACGGCCTGACGCAGGACAAAACGGCCAAAATTCTCGGCGTTTCGCAGGTGCAGATCTCCCGCATCGAGAAAAAGGCTCTTGCGGCACTGCGTCAACACATCTAACGTTCATAAAATCTTAATCCGGGCGGCATTTCCTTTTTCGACCTTCTGTGCTATAATCAGGCGTGCATTTTGAGTTCGAAAGAGGAAGTGCCGCCTATGCTGCATCTGCTGCCCAAAATTTTTGCCGCCATCGGCGCCCTGCTCGGCGCGATGAGCTGCTATTATACCGTCTACGCCATCGTCGGTCTGTTCGCCACACGGCATTTCGCCCCTGCAAAGCGCCGACATCGTTATGCCATCGTCATTGCGGCGCGCAACGAAGAGGCCGTCATCGGCCGTCTGCTCGAGAGCATCCGCCTGCAGGACTACCCGTCGGAGCTGCTCACGGTCTTTGTCGTGGCCGACAACTGCACGGACGGGACGGCGCAGGCGGCGCGCAGCGGCGGCGCGGTCTGCTATGAGCGCTGCGACCCGGACCACCGCACAAAGGGCTACGCGCTGGAATATCTGTTCTCCTGCATCGCGCGGGACTACGGAACGGATGCCTTTGAGGGCTATTTTGTATTTGACGCAGACAATCTGCTCAACCGCGACTATGTCTCGCGCATGAACGAGGCCTTTGACGCAGGCGAGCGCATCGTAACATCCTGCCGCGCCAGCAAAAATTTCGGCAACAACTGGATCTCCGCATCCTATGCCCTGCACTGGCTGCGAACCGTACGCATGGAACACCGCGCGCGCTCTGTGTTCGGACTGGCCACGCGCATTCAGGGTACCGGCTTTCTGTTTGCCTCTGAGCTGGTCAAAAACGGCTGGCACTACACCTCCCTGACGGAGGACCGCGCCTTTACGGCCGATGCCGTCGCTGCAGGCTATCCCATCTCCTACTGCGATGCAGCCGTGTTCTATGACGAGCAGCCCGTCTCCCTGCGCATCGCGCTGCGCCAGCGCATCCGCTGGGCAAAGGGTCACCTGCAGGCCTTTGCCGAGACGGGCTGGCCGCTGTGGAAGCATGTGTTCACGTCGCACGACGCCCCGACGGCCTTCATGTCCTACGACATGTTCCTGCTGGTCTGCCCCCGCGCGCTGTGGAGCATCTTCACCTACGCCGCCCGGCTGCTGTGCGCCATTGCGCTATGGCTGTTCACAAAGGAGAGCTTCGGCGTGGTCGGCGCGGCGCTGCTGGCATGGGCCGCCGGCTTCGGAAAGCGCTGGCTGCGGAACGCGGTCATCGCACTCTATGTCTTCCTGACGGAGCGGCAGCATATGCCCGCCCTGCCGTGGTACCGGAAGCTCTGGTTTGCCGTGACGTTCCCGCTGTTCGACGTCATCGGCCGCATCAGCACGGTCATCGCGCTGTTCTCCCATGTGGACTGGAAGCCGATCCCGCACGACTGCGCCGCCGGGATCGATGAGATGCAGACAGCAAAAACAGCCATCTCGTAATGAGACGGCTGTTTTGTTATTCCGATTCCTGACCGGACATTACTGCTTCTTCACGCTGCAGACGAAGTTCCAGCTGTCGCGGCACATATCGGCCACGGTCTTCTCGGCCTTCCATCCAAGGATGGTCTCCGCCTTGTGCGTGTCCGCCCACATCTGGGGCAGGTCACCCTCGCGGCGCGGGCCGATGACATAGGGCACGTTCACGCCGGTGGCCTCCATAAACGTGTTCACCAGCTCCAGCACGCTCACGGCGTGGCCGGTGCCCAGATTGAAGGCCTCCGCGCCCGTGTGCTCCATGGCATAGTCGATGGCCTTGAGATGGCCCTTGGCCAGATCGACGACATGCAGATAGTCGCGGCGGCAGGTGCCGTCCGGCGTGGGATAGTCGTCGCCGAAGATCGTCAGCTTGTCCAGCTGACCGGCCGCCACGCGGGCGATATAGGGCATGAGATTGTTCGGAATGCCGTTCGGATCGTCGCCGAGCAGGCCCGAGGGATGTCCGCCGATGGGGTTGAAGTAGCGCAGCAGCACGGCCGTGAAGCCCGGCGTTGCGGTGCAGTAGTCGCGCAGGATCTGCTCGATCATGACCTTCGTCCAGCCGTAGGGGCTCGTTGCGACATAGGTGGGCATCGTCTCGACATAGGGGATGGCGTTGTCCGGGCCATAGACCGTCGCGGAGGACGAGAACACGAAGCGCGTGCAGCCCGCCTGCGCCATTTCCTCGAGCAGGGCCAGCGTGGAATCCAGATTGTTGCGGTAATAGGCCAGCGGGATATGGCAGCTCTCGCCGACCGCCTTGAAGCCCGCAAAATGCACGACGGCATCGATGCGGTGCGCCGTGAAGATCTCATGCAGGACGGCGCGGTCCTTCGCATCCGCCTGATAGAACGCGGGGCGCTTGCCCGTGATGGTCTCGATCTTGTCGACGACCGTACCGGACGCATTGGACAGGTCGTCCAGAATGACGACGTCGTGGCCCGCCTCAAGCAGCTCGACGCAGGTGTGGCTGCCGATGAAGCCCGCGCCGCCGGTTACCAGAATTTTCATAACGATCCCTCCTGATCTGCAGTGCCGAGGAAGCGGCGGAATGCCGCCCGCCCGGCTTCATTTCGTTTGAAGACGCCCGCGTCTTCCAGCACCTGCGCAAACACCGCGCCGACCTCGCGGCGCAGGATGTCCGCCGTGTTTTCCGGTGTGAACGTGTAACGCGTTTTCAGCTCTTCGACCCAGTCGGCATGCTTGCCGAGGGCCTCGTCTGCGCGGATGTCCGCGCCAGACAGGATGGCCTGCTCCAGTGCGGCCAGCTCGCCCTTCAGGCGGGCGGGCAGAACGGCAAGGCCCATGACCTCAATGAGGCCGATGTTCTCTTTTTGATATGGTGCAGGGCCGCATGCGGGTGGAACACGCCGAGCGGATGCTCCGGCGTTGTGATGTTGTTGCGCAGGACGAGGTCCAGCTCATAGTCCGCGCCGCGGCGGCGGGCAATGGGTGTGATGGTGTTGTGCGGCTCGCCGTCCGTCTCGGCAAAGACGAAGGCGCTCTCGTCCGTGTAGCCGCGCCATGCGCGCAGGATGCGGTCGGCCAGCTCCACAAGGCGGTCGCTGTCCGGGCCGGTCAGGCGCAGAACGGACATCGGCCACTTGACGATGCCCGCGCGGATATCGTCAAAGCCGCGGAAGCGGACAGGCTCCTCGACAGGCGCGCGCTCCATGGCAAATGTGTAGTGCCCGCCCTGGAAATGGTCGTGGCTCAGGATGGAGCCGCCGACGATGGGCAGGTCGGCGTTCGAGCCGACAAAGTAGTGCGGGAACTGGCCGACGAAGTCCAGCAGCTTGCGGAAGGCCGCGCGGTCGATCTTCATCGGCGTATGCGTGCCGTTGAAGACGATGCAGTGCTCGTTATAATAGACATACGGCGAATACTGCAGATACCAGCCGCTGCCGTTGATCGTCACGGGAATGACACGGTGATTCTGGCGGGCCGGGTGGTTCATCCGTCCGGCATAGCCCTCGTTTTCGGCGCAGAGAGCGCACTTGGGATAGCCGGACTGCGGCGCGAGCTTGGCAGCCGCAATGGCGCGCGGGTCCTTCTCCGGCTTGGAGAGGTTGATCGTGATGTCCAGCGGACCGTAGGCGCTCTCGTAGACCCACTTCTGATCGCGCGCGATGCGGTCGCGGCGGATATAATTCGTGTTCTGGCTGAAGGCGTAGAACCAGTCCGTCGCCCGCTCCGGCGAAACGGCATACAGGCTGCGGAATTTGGCCCGCACCTCGTGCGGCGCAGGTGTCAGCACGCCCATCAGCTTCGTATCGAACAGGTCGCGCGCCACGGAATTATCCTGTGCAACGCCGCGGGAAACGGCGTCCTCCGTCAGTTCGCGGAGCAGGTCCGCCAGCGGCAGTTCTGCCGGGGCGCAGTTTGGGTCGCAGCCGTCGAGCTGCAGGGCCTCAAGCAGACGGTTGCGCGCCCAGAGGCGGTCGTCCGCCTCAATGAGACCAGTATCCTCCGCATAGCGGAGCAGGCCGGCGATGCAGGCGTCAATCATGGCTGCACACCTCCACCAGAATGCCACCCTCCGGGCGGATGGACAGCACATGGCAGCTGCCCTCGCCCAGGACAGCCTCGATGCCGCCGCGGAATTCCTCGAGCTGCTCATTCGGCACGAAGGCCTGAATGGTGCCCGCAAAGCCGCCGCCGTGCACGCGGCATGCGCCGTGGCCGCCCAGCAGATGCTTGGCCAGCGCCAGCGCGAACGCGACCTCCTGACGGGCCGTGCGGCCCTCGGGGATCACATTCTGCAGATACATCCACGACGAATCGCCGGATTCCTTGACATACTCAAGGAAGGCGGGGAAATTGTCGTTTTCGAGCGCGCGCAGCTGCAGACGAACGCGCTTGTTGTCCTCATAGACATGGATCGCGCGCAGCACGGCGCGGTCCCCTGCCGCCTGCCGCACCTCGCCGAGGCGGGCATAGAACTCGTCCTCCGGCACATCGCGCAGGGCCTCCTTGCCGAACACGCTGCACACGGCCTTCAGCTCGTTCGTGATGGCGGCATAGCAGTCCGTCAGGTCGCTGTGGCTCGCGCCGGAGTCGATGATGCACAGGCTGTAGCCGCAGGAGGCGAAGTCAAAGGCGACGGGCTGGATCTTCGGATGGGCCGGATCGGCAAAATCGATGCCGATGATGTTGCCGACGGCGGAGGCCGTCTGGTCCATCAGGCCGCAGGGCTTGCCGAAGTAGACGTTTTCGGCATACTGGCCGACCTGCGCGATCTCCGGAGCCGTCAGTCCGCAGCTGCCGAGGTGGTTCAGGATCACACCGATGAGGACCTCGAACGCCGCCGAGGACGACAGGCCGCTGCCCGGCAGCACCGTGGAGGTCACATAGGCGTCAAAGGCCATGGGCGCATGGCCCAGCGCGGCGAACCGCGCAGCAATGCCGCGGATGAGGGCCTTCGTCGTGCCCGCCTCGGCGGGGACGGCCTCCAGCTCTGACAGGGAGACCTCGCAGAGGGGATAGCCCTCGGACAGCACGCGGATCGCGCCGCGCTCGCTGCGGGCGACGGCCGCCACGGTGTCGAGGTTCACGGCGCCCGCCAGCACGCAGCCGTGCTGATGGTCCGTGTGGTTGCCGCCGATCTCCGTGCGGCCGGGTGCGGAGAATACGAAGCCGGGCTTCGTGCCAAACTGATCTGTAAATCGCTTCTTGAGAGATTCGTACATCGGAATGACGCACCTTTCTGTGATTTCTTTTTGTTCGCTTTTAATTACCGATATCTCTATTTTAGGGAAATATGTTGCGGATGCAATGGAATTTTCAAGCGAAGATATGGAAATTTGTTGCCTTTTGTGGTATTCTGGTACGGGAGGCGGGTATCATGGCCGTTTATTTCAAGAATTCCTATAAATCCGACGGCGCCGCTCTGCCGCTGTCGGTAAAAAATGTCGGGTTTCAGCAATGCACACCCGGCTACCGCTGGGGCGCGGGCGTGCGGGATCATTATCTCATCCACTACGTCGTTTCCGGCCGCGGGACGTTCACGGCGGCCGGGCGGGCCTTCCCCGTGCGCGCGGGCGAGGTCTTTCTCGTCTGGCCGAACGTCGTGGTGAGCTACGAGGCCGACACGGAATCGCCGTGGGAATACTACTGGCTCGGCTTCAGCGGGCCGGATGCCGCCGCCCTGCTGGCGCGCACGGACCTGCGCCCGGACGCGCCCGTGCTGCACATCGACTTCGGGCGGACGTTCCAGCGCTACATCACCGCAATCTACGAGGCGCGCGGCCAGTCCGCGTGGAGCCGGACGCAGATGCTGGGCTATGCCTACCTGCTGCTCGGCAAGCTCATCGAGGGGCGGGAAGGCCCAGAGGACCGCGGAGACGTCATCGACCGCGCGGCGGCCTATATCGAGAACAACTACGCCGAGCCCATCACCGTCGACGACATCGCCTCCTTTGCCGGGGTGAGCCGCAGCTGGCTCTACCGCGGCTTCATGCAGCGCTTCGGCCGCTCCCCCACCGCCCTGCTGCGGGAGACCCGGCTGAAAACGGCGCGCACCCTGCTGCGCGGCACGACGATGCATATCTCCGAGATCGCGTGGTCCGTCGGCTACCCGGACGCGCTCTATTTCTCGCGTGTGTTCGCCGCCAGCGAGGGCTGCTCCCCGAGCGTCTACCGCGCCGAGAGGCGCACTCCGCAAGGAAGTGCGCCTCAGTTATATTCGCCGGACAGCGAGTGATATTGTCCTTCGGACAGTGAAATGATGCTTCGCATCGTGATATTGCCTGCGGCAGTTTGAGCGGCGAATAGAATATCACAAAAGCCAGGCGGCTTTTATATCACTTTCCGAATAGAAAAATATCACTCCGGGCAAAGCCCGGAATATCTTTTGTCGGTAGACACAGCGAGCATCGGATCGTGCAAAAAGAAGGCAGTGCAAATTTGGCACTGCCTTCTTTTTATTCGGTCGGCGATCCCGTTTTTTGAAACTCAAAGCACTTTTGCAAGAAAATCCTGCAGGCGCGGGTTTTTCGGCGCGCCGAAGATCTGCTCCGGCGTGCCCTCCTCGACGAGCTTGCCCTGATCGAGGAAGAGCACGCGGTTTCCGACCTCGCGGGCAAAGCCCATCTCATGCGTGACGACGACCATGGTCATGCCGGTGTGCGCCAGCTCCTTCATGACGTCGAGCACCTCGCCGACCATCTCGGGGTCGAGCGCGGAGGTCGGCTCGTCGAACAGCATGACCTCCGGCTCCATCATGAGTGCGCGCACGATGGCCACGCGCTGCTTCTGACCGCCGGAGAGCTGGATGGGATAGGCGTCGGCACGGTCCTCAAGGCCGACGCGGCGCAGCAGCTGCAGAGCCTTTTCCGACGCGGCCTCGTGCGGCACGCGGAGCACCTTTTCCGGCGCCAGCGTCATATTCTGCAGGATGGTCCGGTGCGGGAAGAGGTTGAAATGCTGGAAGACCATGCCCATCTTCTGACGCAGCTGGTCGATGTTGACCTTTTTCTGCGTGATATCGACGCCGTGGAACAGAATAGAGCCGCTCGTCGGCGTCTCCAGCAGGTTCAGGCTGCGCAGGAACGTGCTCTTGCCGGAGCCGGAGGGGCCGATGGCCGCGATGACATCGCCCTGCCGGATATCGACGGAGATGCCGTCCAGCGCGCGGATGGCGTCCTTTTTGAAATACTTGCAGAGATTCTGCACGGAGATGATGACATTATCTGCGGTCGCCACGGCTCATTCTCCTTTCGAAATACTGGATGATCTTCGACGTCGGGAACGTCAGGCAGAAATACACGCAGGCAGCGATGATCAGCGGCTCACCGATGGAGAACGTCGCGGACTTCACGGAGTTCACTGCGGACATGATCTCCTGCACGCCGATGGTATAGCAGATGGACGACTCCTTGATGATCGTCACGAACTCATTGGCGATGGCCGGGAGGATGTTCTTGATGGCCTGCGGCAGCACGATGGACTGCAGCGTCTGGCGGCGCGTCAGGCCGAGGCTGCGGGCGGCCTCCGACTGGCCGGGGTCGATGCTCTGGATACCGGCGCGGATAATCTCGCTGAGGTAGGCAGCGGAGTTCAGCGCCAGCGAAATGACGCCCGGCAGAAAGCGCTCAAAGCGAATGAAGCCGAACAGCTTGAACGACGGCAGATTCACGCCGCCGAACACAATGTAGTAGATGATAAACAGCTGCACGAGCATCGGCGTCGCGCGGAACACCTCCACATAGATGGAAGCGAAAATGCTCAGAGGCTTAACGCGGCTCATGCGCATCAGCGCCAGCACGAGGGCCAGCAGAAAGCCAAACACGACCGTCAGGAACGACAGCGAGACGGTGCAGATCATGCCCTCCTTGAACATGGTCAGGTATCGCAGGGCGGCGCGGAAGCCATTGACAGAAAGCAACGGGGGTCCCTCCTTTTTTATTTTGACAGACAGGCAGACTTCTCTCGCCGTTCCGGCGGGAGAAGTCTGCGATTTCCTTCCTCTTTCAGATGCGTGCTTACCCCTGATTATCCAGCAGACCTTCGTAGGTATTGCCCTCGGCAAGCGTGTTGGCCTCGGCGACAAACTTGTCCATGGAGCCGTCCTCCTTGGCAGCGGCAATGGCGAGGTTCACGGCAGCCAGCAGCGCGCCGTTGCCCTTGCTCACACCGGCGACGGAGCCCTCCTGCTCATAGGGGACCGCGAACTTGACGCACAGCGCCGGGTAGTTCTTGGCATAGGCCTCGGCAACGACCGTTTCGATGAACGCGCCGTCCAGCTTGCCGCTCAGCAGCTCGGCAATGATGTCCGTGACCTTCGAGAGCTCCACGATATCGGCGTCCGGCGTGTTTTCCTTGGCGAGGTCGGCCTGAATGGAGCCGAGCTGCGCGCCGATCTGGTACTCCGCCTTGTTGGCGTCGGCCAGCGTGGAGAAGGAATCCGCCTTGTCCTGCACGGTCACGAACGACTGGCCGCCCACATAGTAGATATCCGAGAAGTCCATCTTGTCCTCACGGGCGGGATCAGGTGAATAGCCGGAAAGTGCAAGATCGACCTTCTTCGCACTGAGCTCGCTGAGCGTGCCGTCGAAGTCCATGGGGATGATCTCGAGCTCGAGGCCGAGATAATCGGCGATGTACTGCGCAAGCGCAATGTCGAAGCCGGTCAGCGTCGGATTCTCGTTCTCATCGATGGAATAGAATTCATACGGGGCGAAGTCCGGACTGGTCGCGACGGTCAGCTTGCCGTCCGTGACCGTCTTCAGCAGGGGCTTCAGCTCCTCGATGGACATAGATGCATAATCGGTTTCATCTGCGTCTGCGCCCTTGCCGCAGCCCGCAAACAGAGACAGCGCCAGCGCAAGGGCCAGCGTCAGGACGATCCATTTTTTCATGCTTTCATTCTCCTTCATGTTCCGGCGGAGCGTGTCCGCTTTATCGCTTGAATTTATATACATTCTATATCAATTTTTATTCAAAGTCAATCCCAAAAACCGACGAAGAATCCATCATGCAGAGACACAATGCTGTGCAGCTTTCACAAGAACGGCCCAGAAATTGAATTTTCTGAAATAGCAAAAATATGGCTTGACAAATTCCGCAAAATGAAGTACAATAATTCACGCAAATCGCGCCATGCTACTGTGGCTCAGTTGGTAGAGCAGCTGATTCGTAATCAGCAGGTCGCCGGTTCGAGTCCGGCCAGTAGCTCCAAAAGCAGTCCTTGTTCGCAAGGGCTGCTTTTTCGTTGTAGAAACCACCCCCACCGGCTGCGCCGGTGGGGGCTTTTCTCGGTAAAACCGGCCGCCCGGAAAACCCGGACGGCCGGTTTGAAATTGTGTTACAGCAGCGCCTTTTTCTGCTCCAGCCGGTCGTAGTTATGCAGCCAGTCGGATTTGAGGAAGTAGATGAGGAAAATGATACAGCTCACGCCCCAGGTGAGCGGATAGGCCGTGAAGATGACGTCGATTTTGGCCACAAGCGGCACGACGATGGAGATATAGGCCACGCGCAGCACACACCAGATGGCAAGCATGATGAACATCGGCACCGTCGGCTTGCCCGCGCCGCGCATAATGCCCGCGATGCAGTGGGCAAAGGCCAGGAAGCAGAAGAACAGCGCCTCCACATGGGCCTGCCGCACGCCGATCTCAATGACGGCGGGGTCGTTCTGGAAAATGGCCACGAGCGGCTCTGCCAGCAGGAATAGCACCACGCCGATGCACTCGGCCAGCGTTGTGGAGCAGACGATGCCGAAGCGCACGCCCTTCTTCACGCGGTCATACTGATGTGCACCGAGGTTCTGGCTGACGAAGGTCGTCAGCGCCATCGTGAAGCAGGTGATGGGAAGGAAGGCAAAGCCCTCGAGCTTGGCATAGGTGCCGCAGCCCGCCATGGCGTTCGAGCCGAAGGCGTTGATGTTGCTCTGCACGATGACGTTTGCAAAGGCGATGATGGAATTCTGCACGCCGGAGGGCAGGCCGAAGTGGATAACCTGCTTGAGCATAGGCAGATGGAAGCGAATTTTGCGCAGGCACACACGGTAGACCGTGTCATAGTGGCACAGACGGAAGATACAAAGGCCGAGGCTCACGAACTGCGAAATACTCGTGGCCAGTGCGGCAGACCAGACCCCCCAATGGAACACACCGACAAACAGCAGGTCGAGCGCGATGTTCACAAGCGACGACAGGATCAGGTAATACAGCGGGTGGCGGCTGTCTCCCACGGCCTGCAGGATGCCGACGCAGAGATTATACATGACGATGGCTATGGAGCCCGCAAAATACATCCGGAAATAGTCGATGGAGTTCGGCAGCACGTCCGTATCCGCAGCTGCGGCTTCATGCCGAGCACCGTCAGCAGCGTGCGGCGTGGACGGCCGTCTGCCGTTGTCCTTCGCGCCGTCAGCGATGACGATGCCCGCCGTCAGGCCGTTGAAAAGCCGGCGAGCAGCGACTGCCGGATGGACGGCGGCGGCATAGGCGTTCTTATCCAGGAAGCGGCCGACGATAAAGGCGTCCTGTTCGCGCCGTAGTAGCGTGCGATGACGACGCGCCAGATCGAGCCGGAGGGCGCTTCATCTTCGTCTCTCCTTTTCTTTCTGAAATTTTATTTGAAAAACGCTCTGTGCCGCAACGAGCAGGTGGGGGAAGAGAAGGACTGCCGGGGGTCCTTTCGCGTTCCTTCACCCGCCGGCGGCAAATTTTTCTATTTTATCCAGCAAATTTTATTTAGGACCTTTGGGTGCAGACCTGCTGCCTTTGGCCGCAGGTCTTTTTGAAAAAAGCATGTTTTCCGACCGGATAGGCAGGGCTATAATACATCTTGGACAAGCGAATAAAAAAGTATGAGAAATAGGGTCTCCTGTGATATAGTTAAGCTACCACACCAAACACACCAGAAAGGAGACCATATTCCTCATGTCAAAAACAGAATAACACAAGACATGGCCTTTCGGCAATCCCTAATGCAGTACGCCCAAAAATATGGTGTCAGCCGCGCCAGTCGGAAGTACAACAAAAGTCGTTCATACATCTACTTCTGGAAAAAGCGCTGGGACGGAAGTGTGGCGAAAGCCTTATGAGCAGATGACGCACCCCGGCGAGCGCGTTCAGGTGGATGTCAAGGTCGTTCCCCGCCGCTGCATCGCAGACCCGGAGCTTCGCCTGTTCCAGTACACCGCTATCGACGAGTTCACACGGCTGCGCTTTCTGGCGGCGTATCCGGAGCAATCCACCTATTCCTCGGCGGACTTCTGCGCAGGCTGCGGGCGTGGTACGCCCGCAGAGGCATACAAGTGGAGTGTGTCCAGACGGACAACGGGTTCGAGTTTACCAACCGTTTTTCTAACAGCAAGCGCGATCTGCCCACGC